>JAEEGL016844304.1_pt1 | contig 13368 bp, 8 predicted proteins | sample 9134231 | NCBI WGS metagenome assembly JAEEGL01 (sample SAMN16246548, study PRJNA631951) | gut metagenome | biome: gut microbiome; feature: rumen; material: fiber-attached | host: Bos | place: Iran: Karaj | collected 2018-10 | reverse complement strand
TCGCACAGGAGGCAACGCTGAGGGTGCCAGCTGCGATCAGAGCGAGAATGATATATTTTTTCATATCCACAGTCTATTAGTAGTTCAGTTTGATACCGAAAGCAAATACGCGGGAAACCGGGTACTTGATGGTGTCAAAACCACCCATTTCCGGATCCATACCGGAGTACTTGGTGATGGTGAAGAGGTTCTCACCGCTCACATAAACGCGGCAGGTGCTGTTACGTCCGGCGAAATGAGGAACCTTGCGGAGAAGATTGGTGAGATCGTAACCGATGGTGAGGTTCTTCAGACGGAGATAGGAGCCATCCTCGATGTAGTAATCGGAAGGAGTGGAGAAGTTGTTGTTAGGGTCGTTCTTGGAAAGACGAGGAATGGAGGAACCGGTGTTGGTGGGGCTCCAGGCATTCATGATGTCCGTCACGCGGTTGAAGTTACCTTCCACGTCGGAGAGGATCATCTGCTTACCCACATAGGCAATCTTGTTGCCGGCGACGCCCTGGAACATCAGGTCTACGCTGAGGCCCTTCCATTCGAAACCACCGCTGAGGGCATAGGTGAACTTGGGCATGGCGCTGCCAACATACTGGCGGTCATTGGTGTCGATCTTACCATCATTGTTGAAATCAACAAATTTGAGGTCACCGGCCACGGCGTTGGGCTGGATGCGGTTGCCGTCCTTGACGTAAGCGGCAGCCTCGGCATCGCTCTGGAAAATGCCGGCGGTCTTGATCACATAGAAGGAGTTCAGGGGCTGGCCGGCCTCGCTCTGGTAAATCCAGGGGAGCATACGGAAGTCTCCGCCACCGGTCCACTTACCGGCATTTCCTTCGTTGTCCAGAATACCCGTGGAAACAACTACATTCTTGTTGTAGGCGAAGTTTCCGGAAATGTGGTAATTGAAATTCTTGTTCACGGAATCGTTCCAGGCAGCCACCAGTTCAACACCGGTGTTGCGGATTTGACCCTGGTTCACCATCATGGCATTGAGGCCGATGGTCTGGGGCCAACCCATGGTCTGTTCCTGGATCAGGTTGTACGTGAGCTTGTTATAGTAGTCGATGGACAGGGAGAGACGATCCTTGAACAGATCGATATCCAGACCGGCGTCAAACTGCTGGGAAGTCTCCCAGGTGAGGTTCTGGTTCACGGAGTTCTTGGGGAACCAGAAAGTACCCCAGTAGGAACCGTTTTCAACACCATAGATGGAACCTTCGTTCCAGGTGCTGCTGCTCAGAACGGCGGATCTGTAATTCATAGGCACGGAGCCCAGATTACCTACGCGGCCCCAGGAAGCACGGACCTTCAGGAGGTTCACATAGTCGTTCTTCGGGAAGAAAGGCTCGCTGGAAACCTTCCAGGCAGCGGTTACGGCCGGGAAGTCTCCGTAGTTCTTACCCTGAGGCAGACGGCCGGCATAATCCCGGCGATAGGAAGCGGTTACGAAATAACGGTCGTCGAAGCTGTAGGAAGCACGGGCCACCAGAGCCACATTGGCGTCGATATTATAATAATCCTTGGCATCCTTGGAGGCGGCGTGATCCAGATACTGGACATTGAAAGCCTCATCCTGGAAAGTGTTACCGGAAGCGGTGAGCCTCCTGTAAGTGTCACGGTTGAAGGTGACAGCACCCAGCGCGCCGATAGTGTGCTTGCCAAAGGTGCGGTCGTAGGTGATGGTGTTTTCACTGCGCCAGCCAAAGTTGCGGCGGGTGTCGTAGTTAAGGCTGTTACCGCCATCGGGCTTGCCGATTTCGGGACGTCTGGGATGGAAGTTCTTGTACCACAGGGACTCCAAGTTGGCCGTAAAGAGGCTGCTGATCTTCAGGCCCTTGACGGGGCTGATATGGAGACCGGTGGTGCTCCAGAACTTGCTGGTGTGGTTGTAGCGGTTGTCTGCCAGCAGAAGACGCAGGGGGTTCACGGCATCACCGTGGATGTCTGCGAAGTTGCCGCCGTACTTGGCGATATAGGCGGGATCTTCCGTAACAGTACCACCGAAGGAACCGGCGTAAGGACCGGCCGTGGCATATGCCTCGGCGCTGGCCGGCATATAGATGGCGGAGAGGATGGTACCTGTGTAGGCGGAACCGGTATCCGTACCGCGGCTGTTGTCGTCGGAGAAGGAGAGCGTCTGGGTGATCTTGATCCACTTGTTGATGTCATATTCGCCATTGTAGCGGACTCCCAGGTTCTTCTTGAAGGTGTTGACCAGCACACCGGGGTTGTCCTGGTAGCTGAAGGTGAGACGGCTCTTGAGGTTCTCTCCACCGTAGTTGAGGGTAACGGAGTGACGATGATAGAAAGAGGTGCGGAAAATTTCGTCCATCCAGTTGGTACGGGTGGTACCTACCCAAGGGTTCTTGGAAGTATCCCAACCGGTAGGCAGGGACTGGCCGGCATTGGCGTAGGAGAGTTTGCGCATCTCGATTTCCTGCTGGGCATTCAGCGGAGTGGGCAGGTTGGAAGCGGCGCGGACACCGGCTACCAGGTCGTACTCGATGTGGATACCCTTGTTGGCCTTCTTGGTGGTCACGAGGATAACACCACCGGCACCGGAAGTAGCACCATAGATAGCGGCAGAGGCAGCATCCTTGAGGACGACGATGCTCTCGATGTCGTTCATGGAGGTGATGGGAGCGCCGGGAACGCCGTCTACTACCCACAGCACAGGCTCACCGCTGGAGTTGCGGGAACCCTGTCCACGGATGACGATGTTCGGGGTGGCATCCGGAGAGCCGCCGTCGGCGGAAATCACCACACCCGGGATCTGACCCTGGAGCATGCTTTCCGTAGAGGTAACAGGACGAGCAGCCAGGGCGTCGGCATTGTTCACGATACCCACGGAGGCACTCAGGTCCTTCTTCTTGGTCTGGGCACCGTAACCCAGGGCTACGGCTTCCTGAAGAATTTCAGCATCTTCCACGAGGACGATGTTGATGGTAGCACGGCCGTTCACGGGAACCTGCTGGGACACATAGCCCAGGCAAGAAACCTCGAGGACTGCGTTGGACGGGACATTGATGGAATAATTACCATCCATGTCCGTAACGGCGTTGGCATTGCCGGAGAGAACCACGGCGCCCACGATGGGGCCCACGGCATCACTCACAGTACCACGCACTGTCAGATTCTGGGCATTGGCATTGCCACCGCCCAGCACGAATGCCGCCATTCCGCAAAGAACAGCAAGCATACCAAACAGTTGGTTGGTCTTCATAGTTGATTGTAAGATAGTTAAAAAATATTGGTTGTTTTAGCACATTTTTCTGTTTACAAATATAATTATTGATATGATTCTATATGCACCGTTTTGCGCATTCAACTACCCAAATCACGCAAAATGCTACAAAAGATTTTTAAAAACTTTTAATTATAACTCAGCCGATTACGTCCTCATTTCTGTTTTTGAATTTCAAAGGTTTTTTAGTAAATTGCACTAAAATTTTAAGAGTCAATGGCCCGAGTCCTGATGATGACAGATTTCACGGAGTCGTATGGGAACAAACTGCTCCAGGGAATCATCAAATACTCCCACGAACACTCTCCCTGGGTGGTGGGAAAGATTCCCCTGTCGTTCCGGGACGGGAATCAGCTGAAGACCGCCGCAGAAATAGCGGACCACTGGAAGGCCGATGCCATCATCGGCCAGTTCCGCTCTTTCGAGGACATCCGGCCTTTCCAGGAAAAGGGGATCATCCCGGTGGCACAGGACTTTTTACAAACCTTCCAAGGCATCATCAACATAACCGGAGACTATCTGGAAGCCGGCCGGATGGCGGCCCGGTATTTTATGGAGCGAGGACTCCGGCATTTTGCCTATTATGGCCTGAACGGGGTAGTGTGGTCGGACGGCCGGAGAGACGGTTTTATGGAAGTGGCCGCCCGGGATGCCGGCGCTCCCCTGAGAAAAAGCGACATCCGGGAAATCAAAAACCTGAAAACGTCCTGGTGGTACAGTACGGAAAAACTCATCCACTGGCTCCGTTCGCTCCCCAAGCCTGTGGGCATCTACTGCTGCGATGACAACAAGGCGTACAACATCATCGAGGCCTGTTCCCAATCCCAGCAGACGGGTCTCCGCATCCCGGAAGACATTCTCCTGCTGGGAACGGACAACGACGAAACCGTGTGCCAGCTGTGTATGCCGCAGCTTTCTTCCGTCGCCCTGGATGTGGAAATAGCGGGATACCAGGTAGCGGCCCTTATCGAATACCTTCTCAATCTGCCTCCCAAGGAGCGCAGCAAACACTACTCAGACATCATCGTCCGTCCCACCCACATTGTCACGCGCCATTCCACGGATGCCCTCGTGAACGATAACCCGTACATTTCAAAGATCCTTCGGTACATAGAAAACAATATCGGCAAATCCCTGAGGGTGGAAGATCTGGTGGCCCTGGTTCCCATGAGCCGCCGCACCCTGGAAGAAACTTTCTCAAAGAGCATGGGAACTTCCATTTACCGGTATATCATCCAGACGCGGGTTTCCCGCTTCCAGAAACTCATTTTGGGCGGGCTCTCCCCTTCCCAGGCCGCTATGGAGATGGGATTGGAATACAAGGCTCTCTCCAGGGAATTCAAGCGACAGACCGGTCTCTCTCCCAAAGAATTTCTTTCCCAGGCACAATGAATACAGGCCGGAGAGTGCTCCGGCCCGAAATTCACCTATTTAATTAACCAACAATCCACAAACTAGAGAACGTGGAAAAGACCCATCTATCCTACAAGTTGTTTCATTGTTGCAAAATTAAACATTTATAATTCCGAGAGGATTTCTATTCTGCCAAAGAAACTTTGATTTTTGACAATTATCGACCTTCCCCCCTTCCCGGCTGTCCAGGAACCAGGTAACGGTCTCCGGTTTCCCTGGCAACCGCATCGTAGAAAGGCTGGTCCCAGGCGCCAGGCTGGTCGTTGTATTTCACAATCAATTGATGAGCCAGCGTTTTCCATCGGCTCATCATCATGTCCACATAGCCGAATGTTTTTCCCTGCAGGAAAGCCACCCTTTCTTCGCGGCACAATTCGGCAGCCTGCTTCTCCACCTGCTCCTGTTCCTGAAGAAAAGTTTCCTCCAATTCTTGACGGGCCTGTATCCAATCCCCGGACAGGGCGCTCCAACGAGGATATACCATATTGGCCACCCAGTTGCAAAGCCAGAAGGCTCCCTTCTCATCGAAGACACCATTGCGGTTGTGGCAAGCCTGGAAAGCCTCCGGGATATCCCTCAGACAGGCATAGACCGGCACATAGGCAATGGCCGAGGGCTCGTCGCAGTTGAACCAGTACACCCCGCCCACCTCATCGGGAAGAGAGCTGCGCAGCTGCGCAACCACGGAGAAGCCGGCCTGCTGCGTGGAGATGGGCCTCTCGCGGAAGTACTTTTTTCCTCCGGAGGTAAAGCCCTTGGCACGGGGCCGATAAGGGCTACCCCAGGGCCCGGCACTCACATCGGCCGTCATATCCAGCGGCGTTCCTTCGTAATGATCCCTCATATCGGCCATGACATCCTGCAGCGTGAGCGGCCGATCCGGCTTGATCCAGAGCGGAAGCTCGTCGCAGACGTCAAACTCACCATTTAAATAAGGTAGGAAGCGGTCCATATACTCCGGATTAGTGTGGTGGCGGAAGACGCTCCACACGCGGGGCTCGCACAGACGCATATTCACAAATTCCAGCGGGCAGTAGGCCTCGCGGAAGCTGAAATCCTTGTCCGGACCGCTGTAATAGCCCATTTCGCGGGCAAAGGAAATGACATCGGCACTGTACATACAGACCCCGGGGACCTCATAAATTCCCTTTTTCCGGTCCAGCTTCCGGGCCTGCGGGAAGGTGCGGATGCGGCTGTGGTTGGCGTGGGCCGTGATGCAGTCGTCGGGGATGCGCACCGCCACCCAGACAGCGCCTTTCCGGCCGGGGCCTTTCCCGATGAAATCCATCATCCAGGCCTCTTCCTTATCGCAGACAGAGAAGGTTTCTCCGCTCTCGAAGTAGCCGTACTCATCGGCCAGCCTTCCCATCTCCAGGATGGCGTCCCGGGCCGATGTACAGCGCTGCAGAGCCAATTGCATCAGGTTGTCGTAGCCCAGGATGCCTTCGGGGTTCACCAGTTCTTTCCGGCCTCCGAAGGTGGTTTCCAGGATGGTGAGCTGGTGCTCGTTCATATAGCCCACCACACCATAGGTATAGGGGACCTGATCTACGTAGCCACGCACCTCTCCTCCGTGCCAGAAATGGCGGATAGCAATCTTCTCCCCGGGCTGATGGGCTCCCGAGGGCGAGCTTGTAAGCCAGCCGGTATAGCCGAAAGTATCGCAGTTATAGGTGCAGATGACCGAACCGTCGGCCGATGCCTTCTTTCCCACAATCACGTTGGTGCAGGCCTCGGACGGCAAAGCCCTGCCAGCGAAGAAAGCCAGCAGGACTATGACAGATATCTTTCTCATAATAAGATGATTACTTCTTCTGGGCGGGCCGGTTGTACCCGTCGTTGATGCAGCGCCGCGTGATGTGCTCGATGCGGGTGGCCGTATCCGGGTGCGAAGAGAAGATGTTGGACACGGGGCCGCCCTGGGAACTGCCGGAGAGGGCCTGCAGCTTTTCGAAGGCCATCACCATCGTCCAGGGATTCTTCCCGGCTTCGCAGAGGAAATTGTAGCCGTAATCATCGGCCTCGGTTTCCATATTGCGGGAAAACTTGGCATTGAGAACTGCCTCTCCGATGGCGCCCAGCTGCGAATCCGTGAGCTGCGCAGCAGTCTGGGAAGTGGAGGCGATTCCCTGCAGGGTGGCCGATGTGAGCATCTGCTTCTGCATCTGCTTGCGGGTGTGGTGCAGCGCCACGTGACCCATCTCGTGGCCCAGCACGCCAGCCAGTTCCTCGTCTGTCATCACATCCATAATGCCGCTGTATACGCGTACGCTGCCATCGGCACAGGCGAAGGCGTTCACTTGGTCCTCTTTATAGACTTTGAAATTGAGCGGGAGCTCGTTCACGCCGTCAAAGCTGTCAATGATTTTGCGAAGACGTTTGGTGTACGGGCTGGACTCCGGAAGCACCTGGCTCTGGGCATCCAGCTGCTGGATGTACTGGTGGACGTAGTTCTCCACCTGGGCGTCTGTAAGGGTAAGAGCCTGAGCGGCATACACGCCCCCCTGAAGGAGCCTGCCGGCATCCAGCTGGGACACCACGCCGCAGGAAGAAAGGCCGACAGCCACGGCCAAAAGGCATAGGATTCTTTTCATAGTGGTCAGATTTTTCCCAAAGATACAAAAAATCCCGAAACGATATCCCCAAAAACCCTTAAAGCCTACGACAGGCTGCCAAGGTATTGGTCAAAAGCGGGGCGGTAGCCTTCGGAGACATGGAGGAGGGCGTCTCCCACCTTGACATCGGCCTGAGGCGTGACGCTGGAGATATGGGAAAGGCCAATGATGAAAGACCGGTGGATGCGCATGAACCGCTCGGGCGGGAGCATGTCTTCGGCGGCTTTCATGGTAAGATGCGTCACCAGCGGCTGCCGGTCCGATGCCAGATGGAACATCACATAGTCCTTCATACCCTCGACGTACTGGATATCGGCCAGATCCACCTTGCGGAGGACGCCTTCCACCTTAAGGAAAACGGATTGCTTTTCGGCCGATGCCGCCGGGGCCGATGCCGCCTCCTTAAGCGCGAACCACTCCCGTGCCTTCTGGGCAGCTTCCAAGAATTTCTGATAGCGGATGGGCTTGAGAAGGAAATCAAGGGCACTTACCTCGTAGCTCTCGAAGGCATACTGCTTGAAGGCCGTGGTAAAGACGACGCGGGTCTCGGAGGGCAGCATGCGGGACAATTCCATGCCGTCCAGATCCGGCATCTGGATATCCAGAAACACCAATTCCGGGCTCTTTGCCCGAATCTCCGACAGGGCCAGCACGGGGTCGTTGTAGGAGCCGGCCAATTCTAAAAACGGTGTACGCTCTACAAATCCCTCCAGCATTTTTACAGCCAAGGGTTCATCGTCTACGACTATGCAGCGGAGATTCTTCACCTCGTTCAGAATGAAAAAACTATACCTGAAGTTTTACTTCCACCGTGTAGGTGTCATTGTCGGCCTTCTGCTCATAAGCGTATTTGCCGGGGTACAGGAGCTCCAGGCGGCGCTTCATGTTTTCCAGGCCGATTCCGGAGCCTATGTGGTCGCTGCCCTGCTTCTCGAAAAGGGAATTGGCGCAGCGGAAGGTGATGACGCCGTCGGCATAGGACATTCCCGCATTCACGAAGGACGGATAACGGGCATTCACACCATGCTTGAAAGCGTTCTCCACCAGGGAGATAAAGAGCAGCGGAGCCACCTCCACGTGCTCCTGGGGGACCTGGAAGTCCTTGGTAACGGTGGTAAGCTCATTGCAACGCAGGGCCATCAGGTCCACGTAGTTGCTCATGAATTCCATTTCGGCTGAGAGGAATACCCGGTCGGCCTCGCTGTCATAAAGCGCGTAGCGCAGCAGGTCGCTCAACTGGCCGATGCTCTCCTGCGCCTTGTCCGGGTCTATCTGGGTGAGGGAGGAAATGTTGTTCAGGGTATTGAAGAGAAAATGCGGATTCAGCTGGTGTTTAAGCCAGGTGAGTTCCGCCTCGGCACTCTTCCGGCGCTCTTCCTGCGCCTGCATCATGGCATCATTGGAGCGCATCACGCCCCGCAGGCCCGCCGCCAGAAGAACCAGCATACACTGGACGAATACCCTGAGCAGGATGGCGCCCACATACATGGCCCACAAAGTCCGCTCCCCAAACTGCTCTACCACTTCCTTGGGGAACTCCTTGGGATGCTTTCCGAAGAAATCCCACAGCATCCAGCCCACAATGATACCACCGTTGATGATATAGAACCACTTAGCGCGACCGCCGTGCAGGAGCCTGGGTACCAGGAGGTAATAGTTAAGGCTGTACAGGACAAAGGCCGGCAACAACAGCATGGCGCCCGTTGTAAACACCTTCACCGCATGTTCCAGGGAACCGGTCATAGTGCCGGTGACAATGGCCGGTACCAGGAAAACACCCACCCAGACAACCATCTGGGTGGTGTTGATGATCAGATTTCTGCGATTCTTCATTTGCATCTTTGCAAAGATAAGAATAATTTACATTCCCATGATGCCGCTCATGCTCTCGGCCGTGGTGGAGGAGTTCAGCTGGCTCTCGTTCTCGATGGAACGGCGGGTCTTCTTGGCGCTGTAGTTGCCCTGTTTGCCGAAGGTCCAGCTTACCTGGAAGGTGATGGCGCGCATGGGAATCTGGGTGATTGTGCTGGAGGTGAAGCCCTTGCCGACGGTGTAGGATTCCATGCTCATGTTCAGGCCCTTCATCAGGGGCAGGATGCCGTTGATGGAGAAGCTCAGGCGGTCGTCCAGGAAGGACTTTGTGAAGCCCAGCATACCGGCACGCATCCCGCTGGACCAGCCCTGCAGGCTAACGTTGCGGCCCATCATGATGAAGTTGGCGCTCAGGCGGATATCCCAGGGCAGGGTCTGCTGCACACCGGCCATCAGGTTGTAGTTCCAGCCGCTGTTTTTCTGGTTCAGCTGCTCGCTGCTCAGACTCACGTAGCTCACGCCGCCGTTGAGCATGATGCGGGTCTTGCGGCCGGGATTCAGCATCACATAACCGTTGAGGCCGGTATTGCGGCTGCGGACAATATTGCCGTAGGTGGTATTGAGGAGGTTGTTTTCGTCATAGAAGCTGTAAGAATCGATGCCGTTGCCGGTGTAACTGTGGCGAAGGGTGGCGCTCACCATGATCAGAGGGGAATAGAAGTTGTAAACCAGGGAGATGTTGTGCCCCTTCTCCGTGTCCAGGTTGCTGTTGCCGTAGGTGAGGGCGGTGGGATCGGATGTGTTTACGTAAGGGTTCAGGTAGGAGATGCCCGGACGGCTGATGCGCATATTGTAGCTGAGGCCGATGTTCTGCATGGCGCTGGGGCTCCACTGGATGCTGGCGCTGGGCACCAGGTCTCCGTAGTTCACGCTGAAGGGGGTGGCCATGGCCGATGAATTGTAACTCTGCCAGGTGTGCTCGTAGCGGACGCCACCCTTTATGCCGAACTGGCCGAATGTGCCGCCAATCTCGGCATAGGCCGCGCCGATGCGGTTATAGAAGTCATACTTCAGGCTGCTCAGCGGGTTCTCCACAAAGGCCGATCCGTTCCAAAGGTAATCCGTCTGGTCGGAGGAATTGTGGCGGGCGATGAACTTGGCGCCAGTGGACAGAGTGAGGCTGGTTCCCAGCGGGGTGGTGAAATCGGCCTGGAAGGTGTGGTCGGTGGAACCGGTGCGGCCGTCGCTCTTGCGGTCCGTGAGATCGAAGCCGGGGATGGGGCTGCCGTCGAAGGTATTGAGGCTGTTGTTTACGGACGGGGCGCCGTTGAACTGATAGCTGAACACCAGGCTGCGGCCGGGGGCATCGGCCCAGAGATGCTGGTAATCGGCTCCGAAGGAGAGGTTGGTGCGGTTGTTGACGGTCTGGGTGGTGCCGTCGTAGCCGAAAGGATCGGCCCCGGGACTGGCAAGGAGGGTGTTGGTGAGGCCGCCGGACTGCTTCATGCCGAAGTGCATCACGCCCAGGGTGGCGCTCACCAGGTTCAGGGAATCGATATCATAGCTGGCGGTGGAATTGAGCATGGCGATGGGCATGGACATCTTGGAGGAAGAGTGGGTCTTCATGGTGAAACCGTTGTCCTGCACGCGTTCTACATCGGAAGTGGTATTGCCGATGCTGTTGTACATCACGTTGGCGTTGAGACTCATGGCGAACTTTCCTTTCTGCAGGCTGCCGCTCACGCCGGCGCCGCCGCCGCGGGTAGAGCCCATGGCCATCACGGTGCCGTAGAAGCCTTCAGCCATGGAGGAACCGCCGGTGACTTCCTTGTTGGTGGTGATATTGAGCACACCGCCCACGCCTTCTGCGTCGTATTTTACGCCGGGATTGGTGACGACCTCGATGTTTTTTACACTGCTGGCGGGCATCATCTTGAAAATGGTGGAGGCATTCTGGGACAACATCTGGTTAGGTTTTCCGTCCACGTAAACCTGGAAACTGCTGCTGCCGTTCACGCTGATGTTGTCCTGGCCGTCCACGCTTACCATAGGTACTTTGCGGAGCATATCCAGGACGGTGCTGGTCTTGGAATCGGCGTCATCCTCTACATTATAGGTCATCTTGTCCACTTCCATCTTGACCAGCGGGCGCATGGCGGTGACGCTGCCGGCTTTCAGCATTTCTGCGCTGTCCTGAGCCAGGATTTCGCCCAGGTTCACAACGGGCGTGCCGACCGGGACGGTGAAAGAGCGGCGCTGCACCTTCCGGCCCATATTGTCAAATACCATTATATAATCACCGGCCAGGGTGAAACTGTGCGAGAAGCGGCCTTCCTCGTCGGTGGTGGTAAAGGCCACGGCCTTGTCCGTATCCGGCAGGCGATAGAACTGCAGGATGGCGGCCGGTTCGCCCGCACGGGTGAGAGAATCCAGCACTACACCTTCTACGGTAGTGGTCTGACCAAAGGCCTGGATGCCCAGCAGGGCGGCGGCAAAAATGACGATAAACTTTTTCATATTCCCTTGCATTTTATTTCCGGGAGCAAAAGTAAGCGTAATTCCAAGCCCTTGCTTCCGGTTTTAGACGAATGCCCCGCTTCCTTCGACGAATTCCGAAAAAGTACTATATTTGTAGAAACGTTTTTCTAACCCATGAAACTTAAGCTAATACTGTTTTCGATGCTGGTTTTGTCCGCCGTGCAGGTCAGGGCGCAGAAGGCGCAAAAAGCCCTGAATGTGCTGAAGGAGCACGTGGACGAGATTTCCATAGACACCCGTGCCTCGTTCCACCAGGAGGTTCGGGAAGGCAAGTACGATACTCATTTCCAGGGAGACTACCTCAACCTCCATATTATGGGCCACATCACGGACAACATCAGCATCCGCGTACGGCAGCGGCTCAACAAGAAGATTGACGAGAAAAACCCCTTCAACGCCACGGACTTCCTTTGGCTCAAGTGGCAGATCAATTCCCATTGGTCCATCACGGCCGGCAAGCAGGCCATTCTGCTTGGAGGATATGAGATTGACTCCCCGCCCATCGACGTTTACTACTATGGTGCCTTTACCAACAATATGTACCAGTATTATGCGTTCGGTGCAACCGTCACCTGGACCCCGGCACCGGGACAGAACATTTCCCTGCAGTTCTGCCCCTCCCCCATTTCTCCCGGGACGCAGGATGCGTACTCCTATAACCTGTACTGGAACGGTCACATCGGCAAACGCTGGCGTACCACATGGAGCTACAACCTGGTAGGAGATGAGTTTGGCCGATGGATGAATTACGAAGTACTGGGTAACAAGTTTAACCTGGGTCCCCTGGTAGTGGACCTGGACCTCATCAACCGGCATTCTATTCACCAGAAAAACTGGCTCTCAGACTGGTCTGCCATCGTCAAGGCCATCTACTCTTTAGGGAAATGGAACCTCTGCACCAAGATTGGTTATGAACGAAACGATGCAGCGAACGTAGATCCCAACGGTGTTTCCTATGACTTAACCCTCCCCGCCGGCCATGACTATTTCTATGGTGGCGTGGGTGTGGAATACTTCCCGCTGGGCAATGAAAAGCTCCGTCTGCATATGGCGTATTTCCGGGACAACCACGACGACCTCCATAACTTGGACGTCGGCATCACTTGGCGATTCACCCTTTACAAGCACTAGTATGAAAAAAGCTCTGCTCCCCCTCCTGATGCTGGTCCTTGCCTCCTGCAGCCAGCAGAACCCCGTCCTCTCCGTAGAGGGAGGAATGGTCCAGGGCATTCCTTCAGAAGCCTCCGGAGTAACCGTTTTCAAAGGCATTCCCTATGCCGCCGCACCGGTGGGAGACCTCCGCTGGAAGGCTCCGCAGCCTGTTGAGCCCTGGGAAGGCGTTAAGATTTGCGATACCTTCGGCCCCATTGCCCCCCAGCCCGGCAACAAGCCCGGCACTTTTTACGGAGACGAATTTTACTGGATGGGCACGCCCGAAGAAAGCGAAGACTGCCTGTATCTGAATGTCTGGGCTCCTACCGAGACGCTGGGCAAGGACGCCAAGTTGCCTGTGGCCCTGTGGATCCACGGCGGCGCCTATATGAATGGATACGGCTATGAAGTAACCATGGACGGAGACAAATGGGCCCAAAGAGGCGTTATCCTGGTGACCATCAATTACCGTATGGGGGCCTTTGGCTTCCTGAGCCACCCCGAACTCACCGCCGAACAGGGCCAGAGCGGCAACTACGGAACCATGGACCAGGCCGCCGCTTTAAAGTGGGTACGGGATAACATTTCGGCCTTTGG
>JAEEGL014718718.1_pt1 | contig 13368 bp, 15 predicted proteins | sample 9134231 | NCBI WGS metagenome assembly JAEEGL01 (sample SAMN16246548, study PRJNA631951) | gut metagenome | biome: gut microbiome; feature: rumen; material: fiber-attached | host: Bos | place: Iran: Karaj | collected 2018-10 | reverse complement strand
GTCATATTTTGGTCATCTTGTTCTTTATACAATGTAAATCTTAACACTGAATTTTGGAGAGCTATCTTACAATTATTTGCTGCTTTTATGGAATCAAACATAAGTAGATTATATCCTATTGCTTTGGGATTATTCTTAAAAAACTTCAACAAATCAGCATAAGTTTTTATTATTTGTCCATTTTTTGAAGATATTGCTGTTCCATTTTGCGCGCCATTAGCTCTGTTAATCAATAAGCCACACATATTTTTATCATATAGCTCTTCACTTTTTTCACAAGATTTTCTTATCAATTGCATTAGTTTGTTTTCATATTCTACACCAGTTAATCCATTAACTTTATCTTTCCAGTTGTTTAATCTACCAATATCTCCAACAAGCTTTTGTTGTCCATTAATTGACAAATAATTTATTATTTTTTTCTCATAGTCATTGAAATTAGACATTTCTGACAATTTACTTATTTCATTTGTTTTTCCATTCAAATACTTTATTTGTATATTAGATTTTGTAAATGTATTAAAACAATATATGCCTACACTTGGCTGGTGAGTTTCAATAAAAATGTCTCCATTTATTTCTTCTACACTTTCTAAGTATTTGTCAAATTTCTCTTTGTATTTCTGTGCTGGTTTGTTGTTTACTTTAGTCACAAAAGTGAATGGCATCACTACAATTTGTTTCTTTGCGATAGACAAGCACTTCTCAACGAACCTAAGGTGCAAAGTGTCTCCACCAACACTTCCATACGGTGGGTTCATCAAGCAGATTGAAAATCGCTTCCCTGAATTGTACTCATCTACAAAATCTCTCATAGCCAAAAAGTCGTTTATGTTGTAATTCTCTGTTTCGTTTATCTCTATAAGGTTGCTTTCATCTAGCTCAAGCATCTTCAGTATCATCTTTATGAAGTGCTTTGACATGCTTGAGCTTGCAACAACTTTCACTTTGTTCGCAATCTCTTTCCCATATTTTTCATGAATCCCAACAAGGAATTCACAAGTCTTAGAGTTCACCTCTAATATGGAGTCAGCATTCTTTATGTCATTCTCATCAAGTTTGGAAATCATCTTCTCAACTAGTGCTTTTGGAGTGATGACCTCATTCTTGTCTAGTTTGCCAAGTTTCATGATGCTTGTCTGTGCTCTCTCTAATGGGCTCATGCTAGAGTCATTCATTATCAAGTTCAGGTTTGAGAGGTACATCTCAATCCTTGAGCGTTCTGAGACATCCATGCGTCTCAAGACTTCATTTATCTTCTTCTCATCTAGGTTGAACTCATTTGCAATCTTTTTGCATTCTTTGTCATTCCTTATAGCATCTAGATAAGCATCTATGCTGTCTATGCTCTTGTTGTTGTTCATGCAGAGTGCCGAATACATGATGGACTTTATCATGTTCATCAATCTCATTGCATTCTCTACCATGTACCCTTTCTCTTCTTTTATCGTGTTTTTTGCAAGACTGTTTGTTTGCTTTGCATCATCATTGACTGATATGTTTATCTCATCTTCTCCTTGCTGGTTCATCATCTTCTTGACTGCATTCAAATTCCCCATTGAGAACCCTTTCAAACAGTCTATGTTGTCTGCATTCTTTGTGAAGTGAGAGAAGTCATTTATGTCAATAGTGTCTTCAATAGACTTGGACTTGTTGTAGTTGATGTATTTCTTCAGCAAGTCTTCTGTTGACAGCTCATGCATTCCAGCAACAATCTCATCTGACTTGTCATCATATGTTGAGTCTTTCTCTACAGAATAGATTGGTGTTGTGTATAATGCTTGTTTGAGTTTCTTCTTCATCTCAGAAGAAGTCCATGCTTTGCCGCTTGCAAGCATCTGTGACTCTACACTTTTTATCACCATGTCAAACATTCTATCTATCTTGAAGTCTATGACATACACATTCTGTTTTTTGCAGAGCTTCACCTCTTCTCCAGTCACAGTGTCTTTTGCTTTCCCAATGCAGCGTGTGCACAGCCGCATCACATTCTGGTCATACTCTTGCGGGCTCTTTGTGTCTTTCATATAGAGCATTGAGTCCCACAGTGGGACCGACACACCAGTCAAGAACCTGTTCACTGTTATCACTAGACTGTGTTTCCCTTCGCTCTCTAGTTTCTCAAGTTTTGCATTCAATGTGTCAGAGTCTTTAGCATCTTCTTCGAGTTTAAGACCGCCCTCACTCAAAGAAGTCCTTCTCTCTACTGCAACAATGATTTCTCTCTCTTTCTCATTGACAATGTTTTCATCTATGAGCATCTTCTTCATAAGGTGACAGTCATCTATGTGTGGCAAAACCATCACCATATGCTTGAATATCTCACCGTTCTTTATCTTCTTCTCGTTCAGCCAGCCAGGCATCTCTTTGCTGTTCGCGCCAAATATGCTCTCCATCAGACTTTTGACTGCTTTTTTGTGGATGAACTCTTTCCCGTCATTCTTGAAAAGGACATGCATTGACGCGCTTTCATCTGACTTTGCAAGTGCCTTGTTGCATTCTTTCGTGAGTCTCATCCCAAACTTGTAGACATTTGGGATTCCAAAATATGGTGACTCACTCTCGTCTTTGTCTGGGTTCTCTTCTATCCAGTGGTCTCTGCTCTCTATCATGTCTGACTGAGAGACATCTGATATGATGGTCTTCTGCGCGTACTTCTCTGCAAACTCACCATTCGCAAGTATGTAGTAGGGTGTGCCAGAGCATTGCAGTCTGTATTTTGCGTTTATGCTCTTAGTGTACTCATCCATCTTGCCAATCTCTTTGCTCTCTTTCTTGATTTCAGTCTTCACGTCTGAATTGTCCATGTAGTCATCTACATTGTCAAGCCCTGTTGACTTCCCATACACTCCTGAATGAGACCCGTAGTGAGTCTCATCAATGACCAGCAAGTCTGGCTGGTTGCTGAATATGTATCTGTGCTTGTCTTTTATTTTTCTAAGTGGGACAGCATTCTCTATGCCAAGTGTTGAAGATACTTCTTCGTGCTTCCCCGACAAGTCTTGCAGAGTCGCATATATCACTACTGTCTTTCCAGACTTGATTTTCTTCTCAATCAAATCTTCATTTTGGTATGACTCTGTCACAATATAACCACTGGCATTATCTTTTTCTGAGACTAATAAGTTATAGTTCCCATCAAATTCAATGAAACAGAAGTCATCTATGAAGTCCTTGTGGTTTATGTCATTCCTCCATGCTGTGCGAGTGTCAGCTTTTGCTGATGTGACAACCACATATTTGAAATTGCATTCTTTGATTATCCAATAAGTTGCTGCAGTCTTCCCAAACCTCATCACTGCAGCCATCAGCATGTCCGTCTTCCCATCTTCCACTGCTTGCTTTGCATTATCGATACATTGCTGTTGAAGTGGAGTTGGGTTGAAAGTGTTAGGGTTCCCCATCACTTTGCCAGCATTCTGTATAGTTGTCTTGTTGATGAACTTATATAGGTTTATCTTTGCGGTGTTGTTGCGTATGTCATTCTTCAATTCATCAATGATGTCTCCAATGATTTGCTCTGAAAGAGCATCTGCCTCATCTTTGTCAATCCCTTTGTATTTGTTGAAGAACTCTTTAGAGACATGTATGTTCTCAATTGATGAGAATCTAGCATCTGTTGGTTTCAGATTTGCATAGCCATGGTTCTCTATCTTGGCATGCACCGGATGGTCCATAAAGAACACACGCTCACCAATCTGGTTGAACTCACTTGCTGTCCACTGTCCAAGTTCAGTGATGTTGTTGTATTTCTGCGTCCACTGAGCAATTCTGTTCTTCACACCTTGGTTAGTGTAGCCTACCTTTATAGCATCTGGTATGTCTGTTGTCATGAACGCATATATCATAGGTGTGTTTGTCCTTAGATACTTACTGAAATCTGACTCATTTGATGACAAATTCTCATGCGACTCATTTATCTTGCATTTGTCATAGTAGCATATGAACTCATCTGTCCTTAAGATTTTCATAGATAAACCAATTTCGTATATATCTTATTTATATACGAAATTGGTGTCTCAGAGTCAAACTAAAAGCAGAAACTAAAACAGTCTATGCCATGTCTAGTTTCTTTGACACAATTGCCGAGACAAGTTTGCCATCAGCAGTAGGGTATTTCTCTTTGACTTTCTTGATAATCAATCCCATGTTCTTCTTCACTGGCATCACGCCATCAAAAAAGATTTGGTTAACCTCAGCATTGATTTCTTCTTCAGTCACCGGAATAGGAAGGTATTCTTCAATGAACTCTGCTTCTTGATGCTCTTTGTCTGCAAGGTCTTGCCTACCACCATTGACATACATGAGTTCAGCTTCTTTGCGCTGCTTGACCATCTTGTTCAATATCTGAATCTCAATAATGTCATCAATGGGTTTTTTGACAGCTTCTTTTGAAGCATTGTATTTCAAGAACTCTGCCTTGATGAGACGCAATATCCCTAATGATGAATCTCCATTGTGTGTTGCTTGAGCAATTAGCTCATCAATCTTTTCTCTTAACATTTCTTTATATTTTTAAGTTTGTTTAATTTAACACTTCACAGTTGTACTTTTCTCCATTCTCATCATAGTAGAATATGTGGATGTCAACAATGCCATACCAGTTGTGGTCATCATCACATCTTGGATTGAACAGACTAGAACCATACTTCTCATAGAATTTTGAAAACTTCTTGATTTCTGATTTGCTCATGTATTCATCATACCAGTCTTCAGCTTCATCATTCAAATCAGAGTTCAGTTTCCAAGCATCATTCAATGTGATGTGGTCACACTCTTTCCTTTGAAGTATTTTGTTGAAGAATGTGAAAACCTTTTCAGCTTCTTTTTCTGTTATGCAATTCCATGTGTCAAAGATGCCCCTCATAGATCCAACAATCTCAAGAGTGTTGCGGACATACAAAGCATCACAACGTTTCCCTATGCCAATAGTGACAGACAATTCATATTTTGGATGCTGCTTTTTCTCTTCCCTTTTGTTTGGTATGACTCTAATCATATAGTTTTCTTATTTCTTCAATTTTTCATCAATTTCGCAATATGCCATAGTCAGCAAAGGTGTTCCTCATGCTCAACAATATGGTGTTCAACTTGTCATAGTCTGGCTTTTCTGGTATGGTTGAGCCTTTCATGATTTCATCCATCAAAGCTTTCCTTTCTTCACACATGCCAAGTATCTCCTCATAAGAATATTTGTGGTTCTTTATGTCAAGAAGAAGTTCTGCATCAATTCCCTTCCTGTTGACATTCACCTTGCCGTCTTTGGCAATCTCGATGCCCATGTTAATAAGCCGCATGCACTCACTCATGTTCTTAGCATCATAGTTCTTGTTGATGTTGATTTGATACCTCACTTGGTTTCTGTTCTTTTCCCAATCCTTCTGTCTTTTGTATTCCTTGCAATGCATCGAATAAGCGTCCTTGTTAAAGAACAATGTAGCGATTGACACAAGTCCTTTCGGCAGGTTGTTCACGTGGACGTCATTCCCGTTTTGTTTGCAAAAACCACCAGGATACAAAAACACTGCATATGCGTCTTTTGCATGGTTGAGCTTAGCAAGAGATATGTCTTGCTCGGAAAAACCAACAATCTTCAACCAGTCATTAACTGGAACCGTGTCATTTTTGTAAATCACATAGCAGAAGTCAATTGGAGTCTTCCGTTCCATAATCGGTTGGACAATCATTTTGTTCAGGCCCTGAGCTTTTTTGATTTGGGCGATTGCATAGCCCGTGAAAGGGTTGAAACATTCTTTCGTGATGAACATATCCCGATTGTCCCGCAAGATTTTGAACACTGGGTGCATGTAGATGACAAACTCGTCATCCACAAACAATGACTCTATCACTGTTGGGTTTGACTTGAGCAACAGTTCACAGAAACGGTTGAGCTCATACCAGCAGTTGTCATGTTTCTCATCCTCAATGATTTCAGCATAGTCATTGCCAAGCCCAAGCAAAGTCTTGTCTGGAAGAATGTACACCCCACCAGTGTCTACGTCACTTGTTGGAGTGTTTGTCCCATGGCAATGGCTCCCACGGATGTACTCATAGAGCAACAGCCCATGTTCTCTTATGTATTCAAATGTGTATTTCATCATTTTGTGTTTTTAGATTTAAGACAATCATTCATCAGAATCTTCTTCAAAATCATCATACTCTGCATCTTCATCTGAGATGTCAAATTCAATTGAAAGTTTTTCCCATAAATCCCAAAGCACTTGTTTGGCTGCTGACATGGCAATGCCATGTGAAAAACTCTTTGCTTGTTCAAATGCTTCATCGCAAAGTCTTGACAATTTCTTTTTCTCTTCTAATGTCATAGTTTGTTTTTTTTTATTGTTAAACTATACTTATGCTTATTTTTACTTTTTTAATTATGTAATTATATTCATAAGACCTATAATCTTCCCAATCTTTTTTCCATACCTCTATAACTTGTTTCTTGTATTGTTCAGATTCACTAATAAACCCATCTATGATTTTCTGCGCATCTTTGACACTTTTGAACATTCTCGCTTTGTCAACCTTGTTTGTCCATATAGGGTTTGTATATCCCGATTTGAAGTATATGTTTTTTTCAACACCATTATCCCAACCATACTTTTTTCGCAAAAAAGTTGCCTTTGACGTAAATTGTCTTTCTATGATGTATTTCTCTTTTTCCATTTTTATTTTTGTTTTGCTAAGTGAGATATATTATTTCTTTTGTTGTGAACTCATTGATAAAGAACTTCTTGTGCAAGAACCTGCGCATGAGGATTGGCTCTCCAGAATAAGAATAGTCCATTGTCATGAGGACTTCGCCGTCTTCTGTGTCAACCACTCCATAGATGCCAGTCAACTCATCTTCACCATTCTTCTCAATAAGCTTGTCTAAAGACTTAGAGATGAAAATCTTCCTCTCGTCAAAAAGCGGCATCAACATAAACTCCTTTGCTCTTGCAATATCCATAATTATTCTTGATAAATTATAATTTCTTTTGGGCGTTTGTGTTCTTCTAAAAGATCTCTTGCTAATTCTTCTGTTGATATTCTAAATTCTTTTTGTCCAGTTGCATTCTCAAACCAAATTGTCTCCCACCTGTATCTGAACAAACCTTTCACTCGTTCTTGCACAATGTAATATCCATCACAGTCTACAGGGCACCACAAATCATCTTCGCTTCTCTTTCTATATACAATTCTGTATTTAAACTTGCAGGTGTCTGGTTTCATAATCGCAATTCTTCAATTTCTTAGTTCATTTGTTGAAGTTCTTTTTATTAAATATAACAAAATCTCATGACTTGCTCTTTATCTTGGAGAACAACTTCATCACATGGTGTTCAAAGAATGAAGAGAACACACATTCACTTTCATCATTGAATATCCCACCAACAAGCTTACCATTTTCATTGAACATTGACAAATGATATGGCAAGCTTCTTGACTGCCACGTCTCACAAGGGATTCCACTTTGTGTTGGAATGTTGTCTAAAAGATAGAAATCATCTGCTTCATAGCATTTTTTCCAAATCTTATAAGCTTTTCTATCGAACAGCATAGGGAACCTTTCCATTCTATATGCAAATGTCATATAAATCAAGCATATGACCATGCTAATCAAACAAATAACAATCATAATTGTCAAAAACATCATAAGTGCTTCCATAATTATATATTTTTCTGTTTGAAACTAAGTTTGCCATCCCATTCTTTAGTGTACTCAATCTCACCATTCTTGACACAAGTCTTGTCTCTGTCATAGAACATCAGCTTCTTGTTGTCAATGTCTAAGAGAAGTTCAACTGCAGTGTCCCAATTCCATTCTCCATCAGTAATATGTAATTCAATGACTGGAAGAAAATACTCTCTGCAGTTAGGATAATGCCAGCCTATTCTCTCACTGAAGACTTCTTCACCCAATTCTTGGCAAAACATATATTTCTTTGCCCACTTTGAATGGTATTTGCCTTCTGCAATCTCTTTCAAAGTGTCAATGATTTGCTTTTTGCTTTTTGCTTTGAAAATGACATCTAAATACCCACGCTTTCTGTCAACAGCATAAATGAAATACTTAGAATCTTCTTTGAATTGCGGGTTTGCATCCTCGCAAGTCTGAGTTCCCATGAATGGGCATAAGGAACATGATAATGAACAAATTGAACAAGCCATAATTTTTATTTTTTATTTTTACTTTATAATTGAATATAACAAAAACTATGGCATTGGTTTCATCACAAGCTTTTCTTCAAAAGTTTCAAGTCTTCAACATACATCTCTAATGGGACTCTCTTTTTCATCTCATCTAACTCAGCTTTCTTCAGTTCTTTTTGTTTCAAAAGCTCTTCAAACTTCTCTTTTGTGAGGTTGTGTATTGCCATGTTGATGAGATAGTCATAGTTGTTGTTCACTTTGTCAAACTTGTTGTCAGACAGCCATTTTATGACATCTGCTTTTGGAACATTGTTCACTTTGAGCTTCTTGTCAATGATTGCTTTGATGAACCTTGCTTTGTTAGATATGACAAGCAACTCATTCTCAAGTTTGTCTATCAGATATTTCTTTCTCTTGTCATACCAAGTAAGCCTGTACTGACAGAAATATGGGATTATGTCTTCTGCTTGGCTGAAAAGCTTGAGCTTGCCATTCTCATCAAGGGTCACAATGTTCTCAGTGTCAGATGAATTGACCTTCAAGACATTCTCTAACTTTCCAGATGACTGCAAGTCTCTCAATGTTGAGCGATTGAACTTCAAAGTGTAGTCAACACTGCTTGAAGAGTTGTTGTCATAGTCAACAATGATTTTCTTGTCACACAGATTCTCTAGCCACTCTTCATATTTCTCAAAAGTGATGTTTGGCGGCAATTCCATCACTTTCACTGTCGTGGTGTTCACCACTTTGTATATCCCAGATATGTTCCATTTGTTGATTGTCTCAGAGTCTCTTGTCCATGTGCCATGGAAGTCTTTGAACCAAGGCTTCAATTCTTTCACTTTCTTGCCCTTCAAATAGTCTAAGCATGCATCAACGACATCCATAGGGTTTCTGTTCATGATGTTTGTAGAATACCCTACAGCAATGCCAGAACTGCCATTCAACAACACAGTTGGGACAATAGGGAGGAAGAAGTCTGGCTCAACCTCAATCCCTTCATCTATTCTGTTCTTCAACAATTCAAAGTCTTTGTACAACAATCTGAAATTCTTTGACAATTTTGTGCCAATGTATCTAGGTGCACCCATGACAGGAACCCTCAATGAGCCATACTGGCCATGGCCTTCTAACAAAGGTAGACTGTTCTTGTAAGTGGTGCCCATCAAAGATATGGCAGAGTTCAAACTTGCATCGCCATGAGCATACATTGCTTGGCTTGAGACATGCCCACCCAACTGGAACACTTTCATTGGTTTCTCATTCCCAGTCTTCCAAATCTTGTTTGCAATGTAGATTATCTTTCTCTGTACAGGTTTGAACCCATCTATACAGCTCGGGATTGCTCTGTTCTCAACAACTGACTCAGCATATTGACGCTGGTCCACATCTAAGAAATTGTCTATAGTCCTAGTTCTCATTGTAAAAAGTTTATCTATTAAATATAATAAAAAACGATAGGTTTTTTACAAAAACAAAAGACCGTCTAAACTGACGGTCTTTCTTGTTTGTTTTATATTTGAAACTATTATCACAAGCCAGCATCTCTTACAATGCGGTCAACCACTTCTTTGAATCCACCTTTATAGATTCTTGAACCATTGTAGTCCCAGCCATATCTTCCACCACCTTCATTAGTGACATCAACAAACGTCCCAGTACTTATCACATTTGTCTTTGAATTGTCATAGATTGTGTATTCATAAGCAATTGGCCAGCATCTTCCATTGTGGTTGTAAGAGTTAGATGTCTCATAGCTCCAGTATTTACTGCCATTCTTTGCATACTTGTACTCTATGACTACATTGTATTTTTTCTCAATCTTGTTGAACTCATATCTGATTCCACCAACAACGTCTTTTGTCTTAGTCTCTTTGTTCAACAAATTTGCTGGCATCACTGCTTCATCAGCCATCACATAGAACTGTTGTTCTGTCTTGCCAAGTTCTGCTGCTCTCTTCAAGAAACACGTGCACAATTCAATGGAATATGGGCGGATATCTTGTTTGTACTCGCTTTCTCCTTCTACTGCAACATTCCACATTGCATGAGTGATGTTGTACAAGTCAGTGAACTTTAAATAGGTCTTCAGCTCATCAGGTGAGAGCATCCCATTTTTTGCAGACCATTGTTCTGTTGCCATCAAGATTCTCAATCCAGCAACAGCTCTGGCCAATGCTTTGTCGGCATCATTTATCTTGTCTGCCACTTTAGTCATGTAGTTGTCATCAACTCTGCGGTTGTACAAGTCCATCATTCTATCCCAGTCTTTCTGGTCAAGTATCCCTGGCTTGTGGGCCTCATTTATTGAGCCGATGTATTCACTAATTTTTTTTATGTTCATATATTATATTATGTTTAAAAACTATCCTATTTTTTTGCATATTTTTTCGTTGACTCAGTACTTATTTTGCCATCAAGTTTCTTTGCACATTCCTCTGCTGATTTTTCTGAACTTGAAGGATAATAAAATTCATCAGCATAATTTGTGAAATTAAAATTGAATCTGTCATAAGGTTTGAGAGCTCTATTGCTGCGATGAGATATAAGAACTCTTATCACATAGTATTTTACTTCTTCATCTCCATAAATTCTATCCTTGACATATCTTTCATAACCCCAAGAACCAAAGTGTGGCAGATATTCCAAATCGCGTTTCCACTGTTTCCAAAGTTCTTTGCATTTGTCGTCTTTTTCACTGTTAAGTATCACATACAATGCACCAAGTCTTGTTTCTTCGATAACACGTTTTTTGAGTTTGTCGATTTCTTTGTCAGAAAGATTGCCATCTGGAACATCATCAAGTATAGTACCCTCTAATATTGCATGTGGATCTGGCATACAAGTTGCATTCTTAAGGTCTATATTCGACATTTCTTTACTATAGTCTTTATCGTAGCAAATACGTTTTTCTTTTTTATCATAAATAATGTGCTCCAACACTTTTTCACTATCACGCAATTTTAGACTTTTGCAATTTGTGACAACATTGCTAACAAGTCCTTTTACAAAATCAAGGATTCCTCTGTTGCTTTTGCCGTTCCCCATAATCTTGTTGAACAGCCCCCTCATAAACAGATTGTGAGGTGTATTCTTTTAATGTAAGTATATATTTCATATTATAAAATGTTTATTGTATTTTTCTTGTATTATTTATAAAATCAGTTACAAATTAAAAGGATAATTCCGTTTTTCATTTTACATTTTCTTGGTGTGTCTCAAAGAACTCTTTGTTAAAGACTTCTCCATAGCATTTGTATGGGCCGGTTGCCATCCACATCAATGCAGTGTCTGGGTCCCATGACCCAAGGACTGCATACTCTTGCTCATCTACTGGGTGGCCAAGTGCAATCTCTTGTGTGACGTCAAAGTATTTGTCACCAATCTTGTTGAATGCATGGTCAATTGGGATTCCATAAAACACCAGATACCCTTCACAGTATTCTACACCAAAGTCTCTCAAGCATTCTGCTGTATGCAATGAGTTCGCATAGCACTCTTTTGCTTTTGGATGCACTCTCTGCTTTATCTTCTCTATAGTGTCTTCATCAAACAATTCATTTAATGGTGTGCACTCTACTTGAGTCAATGACTTCAGCTTCTCTTTTGCAAGCTCCTGCTGTATCCCACTTCCAAACTTTGACATTGCAGTCAGCATCTGCTCAACACTGTCTAATGACTCATTGAATGCATTGTAAGACTTAATATATCTCATATCATTTATATATCTCATATATATTTATAAAATAGAACACAATGGTTAACCTTATCCATTGTTAATAACTTTGTTCATAACTTTTTTTCTATTTTTGTTATATATTAAAAAAATTTATTATATTTGCAATGTAATTAAAAACAATAAAGTTATGGAAAAGAGATTATTATCAAGACAAGATGCAGCAGAGTTCTTAAACTGCTCACAACAGACAATCACCAATTGGGTAAAAGACGGAATCATCCAAGGGCACAAGATTGATGGACGCCTTTTCGTAGACAGAGACTCACTTCTCGCCATTGTTGATGATGTCAATGCAATTGAAGCTACAAAAAAGAGAATCAGTGAGCTGAAAGAGCAGATTGCTTTAGAAGAAGAGATGCTCAACCAAAAGAGAGAATCTCTCAATCTGGCTCTCAATCTGGCAAATGCATCAACCAAGAACATCAACAGAAACACATTGCTTGCAATTGTCTCATCATACAGAAAGCTCCTTCCTGAAAAAGAACATATTATATTGAAAGAAGCTTTGTTGAACAGAGATTTGAGCAGCATTGCAGAAAACCTAGACATTGATGAAGAAAGAGTCATCAAGATTGCTGAACGTGCATGCAAGAGAATCAAATATGTCGATGTTGACAAAATCTTAAATGAGAATGAGTCAATGAGAAGACAGATTGAAGAACTTCAGAAAGAGAACAAGAACCTTAGAAATGGGGTTGTCACTACTCCCAAAAAGAACAATGCTCTGCTTGCTATGAGAATTAAAGATTCAGACTTCTCAGTACGGGCAATCAACATCATGTATTCATTTGGATTAGACACGATTGAAGACCTCACGCTCATCAGAAAAGAAGACTTAATGAAAATGCGTAACATGGGGAAAAAGACTATTGCAGAGATTGAAGACTTCATGAGCATCAACAACCTTTCATTCAGACAATAATGCAAAGACTCTACATAGATATGGACAACGTGCTTGTTGATTTCCAGTCAGGGATTGACAAGTTGAATGAAAACGTCAAAGCAAACTATGCTGGCCATCTTGATGATGTTCCTGGAATATTCATGCTCATGGACCCCATGCCAGGAGCTGTAGAAGCAGTCAATTGCTTGGCAGAGAGATATGACTTGTATGTGTTGTCAACTGCACCATGGGGAAACCCATCTGCTTGGTGTGACAAGTTGAACTGGGTTAAGAACTATTTTGGAGATGACGAGTTTTCTGTGTTGTACAAAAGACTGATATTGTCACACCACAAAGATTTTTGTGAAGGTGACTACCTCATTGATGACAGGCCGCACAAATGTGGAGCAGACAAGTTCAAAGGAAAAGTCCTCCATTTCGGGAAAGATGGTGAATTCGAAGACTGGAAAAGCATATTGGATTATTTGATGAAATAAATTCACAAGTAAATGTGTTTGGGCAGCTATAAAAGCTGCCCATTTTTATATGTTTATAAATATCTAAATTATTTTTTTCATTTAGATGCCAACGAAGATAAATGAGATAT
>JAEEGL013561506.1_pt1 | contig 13368 bp, 10 predicted proteins | sample 9134231 | NCBI WGS metagenome assembly JAEEGL01 (sample SAMN16246548, study PRJNA631951) | gut metagenome | biome: gut microbiome; feature: rumen; material: fiber-attached | host: Bos | place: Iran: Karaj | collected 2018-10 | reverse complement strand
GATGATATTTACCTAATACGTTACCTACAGCATTAGCACATTTTTTAAATTGTTTATCATGAGTATTTTTATCTACGTACATTGCCCATAGAATTCTTCTTTGTACTGGTTTTAAACCATCTCTTACATCTGGGATAGCACGATCTTGGATAATATATTTAGAATATCTTCCAAATCTCTCCCCCATTATTTCTTCTAGAGCATAATTATGAATTTTACTTATTGCTTCATTAGTTTCGTTTTCCATCATAATCACCAATGTTTATTATAACATAGAGATTTTAGAAAAGTCTAAACATTTGACATTATTTCATAAAAAAACACCAATTATTGGTGTTTTTAATCTTGTTTGAACTTAGATGTTGGTGCAGCTGAACTAGGCATTACTGGTTTAGTTTGTTGTCTTCTTAGTGGTGTTACACTAGGAGTTTGACCAGCAAAACTACTAGAAGTTGCTGTAGTTTCAGTATTATCTGTAACCGTTGGAATTGGTTGTGTAATTGCATTTAGTTCTTCAGCTGGTAAATCTGGAAGAGGTTCATTATCTGTTTCATCTTCAAGAGTATCAGCTATTGGAGCTGCAAATATAATTTCATTTTGTGGTTCTTCAACTGGTGTTGCAACTACTTGAGGTTCAACTGGTGCAGGTTCTGCTTCAGCAACTGGTGTTGCAATTACTTCTGGTTGAAGATCTACTGGAGCACTTTCCACAATAGTTTCTTGATTTTCAACTTGTGGTTCTGATACCTCTTCAGCTACTGCTTCAGCAACTGGTTCAGTAACTTTATCTTCTTCAACTGGTATAGCAATAGCTATAGGTTGTGTTGAAGATAAACTATTAATACTCTTTAAGCTTTCAATAATAGAAGCTAAAGCGTCATCTACTTTCTTTTCATCAACTGGTGTTGCGATTATCTCAGGTTCTGGTTCTACAGTACCTTCTTGTTCTGCTAATTGTTCATCAATTGGTTTAACAACAATAGTTGGTTCTTTTTGATCTTCAAGTGGTGTATCTTCTAATGGTTGTGTAGGTTCTTCTTTTGGTTCTTCTACCTTTTCTTCAACCATTTCACCTATTGGAGTTGTAACAATAATTGGATCTTTAGGTTCCTCAATAGAATTTTCAACTAATTCAGAACCAGTATCTTCTTCATCTTTCTTAAATAAAGCTTCTTTCTTTAATTCATTCTTAAGTTCACTCTTTAAAGATTCTTTTAATTCATTTTTAATTTGTTCTTTATCAAGTTCTTCTTTATTAGCTTCATTTCTTAATTCATCAATTAAAGCTACTCTTAATTCATTCTTTAATTTCTCTAAATCAATTTCACCAGGTTTTAATTCAACCTTTAGAGATGCTCTTAATTCATTAATAACTCTTTCAGTATCTATACTGTCTTGTTTTAATTCTTCTTTTAGAGACGCTACTAATTCTTGTTTGATTTGTTCACGATTTATCTCTTCTGGTTTTAATTCTTCTTTTAAGGAAGCCTTTAGTTCTTCTTTAATAGCTTCTTTATTAAAGTCTTGCTTAATTGATGCTCTTAACTCTTCTCTTAGCTTTTCTTCATCAATATCAGCAGGTTTTAACTCTTCTCTTAAAGATTCTTTAAGTTCTTCTTTAATCTTTTCTTTGTCTATCTCTTCTGGTTTCAATTCTTCTTTTAAAGAAGCCTTTAGTTCTTCTCTAAGTTTTTCTTTATCAATCTCTTCAGATTTTAATTCTTCTCTTAAAGAAGCTTTTAATTCTTCTTTTATTTTTTCTTTATCAAGTTCTTCTGGTTTTAATTCTTCTTTTAAAGCCGCTCTTAACTCTTCTTTAATTTTCTCAGTATCATACTCTTCCGGTTTTAATTCACCTTTTAATTCTTCAAGAATAGCTTCTTTTAAATCTTCTTCTGCTTCTCTTTGAGCAAGAGTTTTTCTCTTCTTACGCATTTGTTTAGCAACTTCTGGATCTATTGGCTTTTCTTCGAATATTGGTGCCTCAGATAAATCTACATTAGTATTAGTAGGTTTTAAGATTAAATCATCTTTCTTAACGCTAATATCTAATGGTTCATCTGGAATAGTATTAAACATATCTTTTAAATCCTTAGCATTATTTTGAATTTGAGTCATATTTGGTTCATTTAATGTTGGATTATTATCAATAATTGAAGGCACACTAGGTTGTGCTGGTTTATTAAATGGATCAAACTTAGGTGGTTCACTTGGTGCTGGTTTAGTAACCGGAGGAACATTTTGTCCTTGAGTTTGTTGTGGTTGTCCCTGAGCTTGTAATCCATTACCTTGAGAACTAGTTCCTTCACTTAAACCTAAAGCTACAACTGGAGGATTACTACCATTTTCTGGTTTAATATTACCTGTACCAGGAACTGTTGGTTTTTGAATAGTAACATCTTCACTTCTTGGTGAATTAAATGGTCCATTTGGTTTAACTGGAACCCCAGGATCATATACTAATTGATCCCCTATTCCTTCCCATGCAATTAATATAGGTAAACCAACTGCACCTAATAAAGTCCAGTTTTTATCTTTATTCATTCGTTTAGCCAAATTATACGATATAGCATAATTAGCAAAGAATGTAGCTACAAAACCTAATACAGTAATAAGGAAATTCATAGGTAGAACTATATAACCAACTGAGGCTACTAAGAACCACCACCAATTCATACTAGCTACTTCCTTACAAATAATATATAAAGAATAGAATGGAATTATACCATATAATCCATTTAATCCTATTTTACTAAAGAAATGATATCTTCCATATAATACGAAAGCAATTAAGCCGGCTATAACAAGGACAGCAATTCCAATAATAATATCTAGTAATATGTTAGATGCACTTAAATCTGCTGCTAAATAATTAAGCTCCATATTATACCAACTCCTATTATATATATAATAACATGTATTTATTTATATTTAAATATTTTTTTATTTTTTTGTAATAAAAAAAGTGTTTACGCTTCGTAAACACTTACTTTTTTCTTACTTCTTCCACATCTTTCGTATTTAACAACACCAGTTACTAAAGCATATAATGTGTGATCTTTTCCCATTCCAACATTTTTACCAGGGAAAATCTTTGTTCCTCTTTGTCTATAAATAATAGATCCAGCATTGATAGTTTGTCCATCAGCAGCTTTAGCTCCTAATCTACGACCAGCACTATCACGACCATTTTGAGTTGAACCTTGAGCTTTAACGTGTGCAAAACGTTGAATGTCTAAAGAAATAATTAAATTATAATTTCTCATTTTTCTTCCTCCATCTCAATTTTAATATTTTTGGGATATTGTTTTGATAAGTCTAGAAGAATCGCTATTAAATTATCAATTAAATTATTTGTTATATCATCTTTAGATATATTCTTAATAGTAATTACTTTACTATCATCTTTATAATCTATAGCTTTATTATTTATTCTTAAAATAGCATTAACTGTTACATTAACAGCAGTACTTACAGAAGCACATACTATATCCGTACCATGTTCACTATATCCAGAATGTCCTTCAATACTTATACAATCAATTCCACATGTAACTTTAATCATAGATTATTAACCTACTATCTTTTTAACTACTAGTTTAGTATATGGTTGTCTATGACCTCTAGTATTACGATATTTCTTCTTTGATCTATACTTGAATACTATTACCTTTTTTTGTTTTCCATGTTTTTCAACTTCACATGTAACTTTAGCACCCTTTACTGTTGGAGTACCAATTTTGTCACCAACTTGTAAAACGTTATCAAAATCTACTTTAGATCCTTCTTCAGCATCTATTTTTTCAACATAGATAACATCGCCTTCAGCTACATAGTATTGTTTTCCACCTGTTTCGAAAACTGCTTTCATTACTCTAACCTCCTTATATATTTGAAGACACGCCGTGAAGGTGTGATACATATCAACTTGTTAACCTTTTTCGTGCGGTTCGTAAGAAAGACTTACAAACATGTAAAATTTTAACAAATAAATATCTCTTTGTCAACCTTTTTACGTTGTTTTATAGTTATTTTACCTATGAAAAAGAAATGAATTATTTTTTATTCATTTCCTTAATTTTAAATAATATACTTATACTTTCCATAGGTGTTGTATTTAATGGGTCAATTGTATCAATATAATCCTCTAATTCAGTATTAGCTGGTTTAGAATCTAAATCAAATGCTATTTGTGAAACTACTCTCTTATTATCCTTAGTAGTATCTTTAGTTTCATATATATTTAATACTTCTTTGGCTCTATTAATTACTTCATCTGGCATATTTGCTAGTTTAGCAACATTAATACCATATGATTTATCTATTGCTCCATCTTTTACTTTATGTAAGAAAGTAATTACACCATTTTCTTCAATAGCATCAACATGTATATTTTTAATTGTATTATAATCTTTATCTAAATCAGTTAATTCATGATAATGTGTTGAAAATAATGTTTTACATTTAATATTCTTAGTTACATATTCTAAGATAGATCTAGCTAAGCTCATACCATCAAACGTTGCTGTTCCTCTTCCTAATTCATCAAATAATATTAATGAGTTAGGAGTTGCATTAGTAATAGCATAATTAGATTCTTTCATTTCAACCATGAATGTTGATTCACCAGATACTAAATCATCTGATGCACCAATACGTGTAAATATAGCATCGAATATTGGTAATGATGCACTATCAGCTGGTACATAAGAACCCATTTGAGCCATTATTATTGTTATAGCTAATTGTCTCATATATGTTGATTTACCAGACATATTAGGCCCAGTTATTAATAACACATTGGTGTGTTCATCCATTATAATATCATTTTTAATATATTCAATTTGCGATACTTTTTCTACTACCGGATGGAATCCATTAATAATTTCTATATCTCTTTTATCTACTAATGTTGGTCTAACTAAATGATTCTCTTCTGAAACTATAGATAAAGATGCTAATACATCTATTTCACTAATTATCTTAGCAGTTTCCTTTAAAGCAAAAACATTTTCTCTTAATATATTTCTTATATCAGTAAATAGTTTATATTCTAAATCTATTATCTTTTCTTCAGCATTTAATACTAATGCTTCTTTTTCTTTTAATTCTGGTGTAATAAATCTTTCAGCACCAGTTAGAGTTTGTCTTCTTTCCCATCCAAAAGATGGATCTATCTTATCTAATTGTCCTTTAGTAACTTCAATATAATAACCAAATACTTTATTAAATCCCACTTTAAGATTTTGAATACCTGTTTTTTCTCTTTCTAAAGTTTCAATAGATGATATAAATTCTTTTCCACCACTTCTGATAGATTTTAATTCATCTAATTCTTTGTTATAACCACTCTTAATTAAAAATCCTTCTTTAACTGTTATAGGTGGTTCTTCATATATAGCCTCTTCAAGTAATTTATATAAATCTTCATGAGTATTTATTTTATATTTAAAATTTAATTCTTCACATACTGATTTAACTATTGGTAAAGAAGCTAAAGATCTTTTTATTTGTAGTGCATCTCTAGCATTAAATGAACCACAAATTACTTTTCCACATAATCTTTCTAAATCATATATTTCATATAAAGCATTACGTAATTCTTCTCTTCTTAAGAATTCTTTATTTAATAACTCAATAGCGTCTAAACGTTTATTAATTTCTGTTTTATCTTTTAATGGATATGTTAACCAATTCTTTAATGTACGTGATCCCATAGCTGTCTTACATTTATCTAGTAACCATATTAAAGAATATTTTCTTTCTTTTAATCTTAATGTTTCAACTAATTCAAGATTTCTTATCGTATTAACATCCATTTTTAAATAATTATCTCTTTTAATAATATTTACTGGAGATAAATGAGATAAATCTTTTAACTCTAATACATGTAAATAATATAAGATATGTTTAATACCATATATTATTCTTTCATCATCAATATTTTCATATATTGAAGAATATTCATTATCTAATAATTCATTAGATATAGATATATTAATACCATAATTATTTTTAAATATATTTAATAATTCTAAATCAAAATCATTTTTAATTATTATTTCTTTTAAATTTAAGTTTAATACTTCGTTAATAATAGCTTCATGATTATGAGTTATGTATACAGAATTAACTTCACCTGTAGATATATCTGTATAAGTTAATAAATATATATAGTTATAATCAATAATACTACCAATATAATTAAAGTCTCTTTCATTTAAAAATTCTAAATCAACCATAGTACCTTTAGTAACTACTTCGATTACATCTCTTTTGACCATACCTTTAGTAAATCTCGGATCTTCTAGTTGTTCACATATCGCAACTTTATATCCTTTATTAACTAATTTCTCAATATATGATTTACAAGCATGATGTGGTATACCACACATAGGTACTCTTTCTTTTAATCCAGCATTTTTACCCGTAAGAGTTAACTCTAATTCACGGGATGCTATATCAGCATCTTCAAAGAATAATTCATAAAAATCTCCAAGACGAAAGAATAAAAGTTCATCTTTATAACGATCTTTTATTTCAGCATATTGATTCATCATAGGTGATAATTCATTTCTGTTTACGTCTTCAAGCTTCATACCTCATTCACCATTTATCTATTATAAGTTATTTTACCAATTAAAAAAAGAGAAAATTTCTCTTTTATAATTTATTTATTTCATCTATTACTTGGTCAAATGATTCAGCTTTAATAATCTTAATATCTGATTTATGTTTCTTAGCTACTTCAATGGCTTCATCATAATTATCAGCAGGTATTATGAAAGCATCACATTTCTTATTAATAGCTCCAAGTAACTTATATTTAACTCCACCAATAGCTCCAACTGTACCATCATGATTAATAGTACCTGTACCACTTATTTTTAGACCTTTAGTAATATCTTTTTCAGTTAAAGCGTTATATATAGCTAAAGACATCATTAATCCCCCAGATGGTCCATATTCTTGTGGATCATATAAATATTCAATATTAGGAGTATTGTTATATGAATAATATGTTTGAACTATAACACCTATTCTTTTAACGCCTTCATCATCTATTATTGTAGCTTCTCTAGTTTCTTCTTTACCTTTTTTAGTTCTAACTTTAAATATTATTTTATCTCCTATTTCTTTAGAAGAAATATAATCCGTTAGTTTTTCTCCGGTACCATATTCATTATCATCATATGATAATAATTGATCTCCTACTTCTAAAGAAGTATTAGCCATTTCTGCTACAAAATAAATCATATCATATTGTTTATCGATATTTAATTCAATATTAGCTTTATTATATGCAACATATTTAGCAGCACTTATAGATGAATATAAATCTATACGTGATCTTGCTTCATATATTTCCATTGTTTCTCCATCAATAACAACTTCTTCATTTTTAACTATATCCCAATCCGGTAATAATTTAGCTAATATTAGATTAGATATATAACCAGGTACATTAGATACATATGTTAAATTAAATGATCCTTTAGACTTAATAATATCTCCTTGTAAACGTGGTTCAATATTAATAATTCCACCCGGATAATCTACAGTATATGGTAATTTATAAGTAAATACTAATACGATTGCTACTAAGAATAGTAAATATAATACATTTTCTTTTATATACTTTAAAATAGCTTTAAAAACCTTCTGCATTTTTATCACCACTTTATAAGTATATCACTTATTCATGAATAATATAAGAAAAAAGAGAGTATTTTATTACTCTCATATTTTTATACTTGTGTACAAATTAATTGCCATTGACTTGTTCCATTTCCAATTAAATCATGACAGAATGTTTCTCTATTACTTTTTCTTTTAAAAGAAAATGGAATATTCAAATCATATCTTTCACCAACAGTTGTTTCGATAGGAATAACTAAATCTCCATAATTACTATAAGATGATGATACCATATTTGTGTATTTAACTGTTGGAGTAGTACTCTTATTAGTCGCTTTAACTGTTTCTTCTATATTATCAGGTAATACTCTTAGAGTTTGATATGTTCTATGCCATTCAGTATTTGCCATATCACAGTCAGTATTTGCATTTTGTGGCTTAGTAAAATCAAATGAACAACGAGTTTCTTCTTTTTTATCTTTATAAGTATAGTATCCTTTAGTATACTCTACAGCCCAAGCATAATTCTTTTCTTTACCTGTGTAACTTCTACCATCAAATTCTCCAGTAGCTTCATTATATCCATATTTAGTATAGTATTGATAAACCATTATATATGCAACATCTGCTTTTATACCGGGTTTATCAAATTCTATACGGATACATCTAGAAGATGAATTTTTACCATCTAGAGTTGTTTCACCAACTTTATTGTTTTTGTTATATACTCCATCTTTTAAGCTACCCATTAAACAACTAGATATTGTTTTAATACCAAAGTCTAGGATGTCATTTGTTATTAATTCATCCAATAATGATTGTTCCATTATGAATGTTGAAGAAATATTATTTCTTACGGATTCATTTTTAACTTGGCCTAATAAAGAAAATAATAAGACCAATACAAATGAAATAATTATGATACTTAATAGTACTTCTAGTATAGAAATACCTCTATTATACTTTCTGTTCTTCATATTAATCCACCGCCATTGATGAGAAGAATATCGAATATTCTTTATTCTGATCATTTGATAAACCTACATAATTTGCTTTATATTTAACTATAAACAATTTGTCTGTAGTTAGCGCTTTCGCATTTAAGTAATCGATTGCTGTAGCATCTAGTTCACGATAAATTGCGTCTTTTTCAGAAGATTCCATTAATTTACTTGGTGTTACTAAATAAACACTTTGAATATTAAATACTTTACTAACAGCTTGTAAACTATTATTATTATCAACTACTCCATTATTATTAACCGTTTTACAAACGACTAGATGATTATCATAATTATTTCCCGTACTTTTACATTCATGAGGATAAGCCTCATTACTGCCATTATTATTATTGTTATTATTATTATTATTACTTACTCCCTCAGGATATTCTGTAAGTTTATAACATAAGCAATTGTTTTTATTAACATGATGATCTGGATCAGGAGCAATATATGATTTCAAAGCAGTCATGAAATTATCTGAATCTGAAGCTTGACTTGAAGCTTGTTGTAATAATTCTTTAGATACTAAAAAAGTTTTATAAATGTATGCTGTAGTATCATATGTTTCTCTTTCACGTGATTTCTTAAGTATGAAAGAGAAAGAACTAAATAAAGATAATAATGTTACGGAAAGTACTGATACTACTACAATAGTTTCCATAAATATAAATCCATTTGCTTTTCTCATGACTTCACCCCATTTGTATAAATAAACATGTTATCAGGAGTACCATTACCCGCTAATATATAATCATGATAGTAATGATGTCCATCAGCATCTGTTTTATCTGGTATTATAGTTATTGTCATTTGTAAACGAATATTTTGTTCCGTATAAGTAGATTGATTAGATTTATTCAAATCAATAATATAATCTGATGTTTCGGATACAATATCGATATTATTTCTTCTATAATCAGCTTCATAAGCAATAACATTCTCTGATCGTAAATGTTCATATGGGTAAGTATTAGCATTATAACACCAATCAATATATTCAGTTCCACGTTCAGGATCATAAGTATTACTTACATATGATAATGGATATAAATTTTTCTTTAATTCATAGTCTTCATAACTTAATGCTCCACAATAGTCAGCATAGAATTGCTCTAAGGCAGCCTTTTTACCTAATTCTGGATTTGTTTCAGTTATATATCTTCCATTTTTCTTGCCCAAAAAATATTTAGCCCCGTTTTTATATTTATCAATACCAAATAATGCGTTAGCATCAATATTTGCACCAAAGCTATAGAATCTTAAACGATAATAACCATTTCTTGTAACTTCGCCATTGTCTTCTATAGCAGTTATTATTTTTTCATATCTAACTGTTCCTTGAGGATTTATACGAGCCCAATTATTTGGATACTCACTAGGTGTTAAAAAGCTTTGTTTATATACATTTGCTGCTGGGACCTCTTTATCACCATTAATGCTTATTTGTTCTTCACGATCATTCTTAATAACATAATCACTACCAACATTTATTAAATTATCTTTAATATATTGTGGAACATCTAAATTCTTTATTGCAAGAAATGTGTCTAGCGTAAAGAAATCAATTTTAACAGTTGTTGCTGTACCACTAGCCTTATTAACAGTAATGGCTTCGTTAATATGCGTTGGTGTTCCATTATTAGCTGTATAAACATCATAAGCGATTGCTTTCTCCATACCCTCTATTCCTCTATGATATGGTGTGAAGTCATCACGCCCTGTTTCTTGATTATATACTTTATAATATTCCCTTTTAGCTGCTTCTCTATCACTTACGAATACTAAAGTTACATGTCCGCTATCATTAACACTTTTAGTGGCTAACATCCATGTACCTTCTTCATTAATATAATCCTTTTGGTCAGGATTAATACTAAATTTGATAGTATCACCAATTTCAACATCGGCTAATGTTCTGTTTCTAATTCCCTTTAATTCTTCTTTTACTTTTTCGTTTATTCTAAGTACAGATGCTTTATTATGAGCATAAGCTGTAACTAGACCAATAAATAAAGTTATAAATACAAGGAAGAAGGCATATAGAATACTTGTAGCTATAAAACCATTTTTCTTCATATTATTACTCTCCTATTCTATATTATATTATAAGATAATTATATTTTATTTACAATATAAAAAGAGGTATAAATTTTAAAGTTTACTATAAAAAAATAGTATAATTTTTTCAATTATACTATTTAAATAAATCATCATATATTTCTTGATATTTAGATACACATCTTATATCTAGTTTATCAATTATATCACTAGGTATACTTTCTAAGTCAATAGAGTTATCTTTTGGAATATATACTCTCTCATATCCGGCATTAGATGCTCCGATTAACTTTTCTTTTATACCACCAACTTTATAGATATTACCATGTAGAGATATTTCTCCAGTAAATCCTATTTTAGGATTAACTTCTTTATCTAATAAAAGTGATATTAGAGATGTAGCAAATGCTACTCCTCCACTTGATCCTTCTTTTTTAACATTATACTTTAAAGCATTTATATAGAAATCATTATTATTAATTAACATATCTGATATACCTAATTTCTTAGTATGAGCTTTAATATATGTATATGCTATTTCAACACTTTCTTTTATTGATTCTTCAACATTACCAGTAACATTTATATGACCTTCTCCTGGTATCATTATAGACTCTATATTAACTATTACACCACCAGATGGATTAACACCTAATGTTGATACTGTTCCTACTGAAACGTCTTTATTATCCTTCTCAAAGTATTTATATGGTCCAAGTATACTACGTACTTTTTCTATAGTAATAGTTTTAGTACTAGAGTTATTAATAATAATATTTCTAAATATCTTTTGAATAACTCTTTCTAATTCACGTACACCACTCTCTTTAGTATAATTATTAATTATTAAATCTAAAGCATCATCTTTAAATGTTAATTTCTTAACATTATATTCTTGAGTAATAGTAGGAATTAAATATTTCTTAGCTATATATACTTTTTCTTTTTCAGTATATGAAGATATTTGAATTATTTCTAATCTATCTTTTAATGCAGCTGGTATAGAACTAATATCATTAGCTGTTAATATAAATAGTATCTTAGATAAGTCAAATGGTTCTTCAATATAATTATCAACGAATGTATTATTTTGTGATGGATCTAGTATTTCTAAAAGAACAGCTGCTGGATCCCCTTTATAATCACTTACGATTTTATCTACTTCATCAATTAAGAATACTGGGTTAGACGTTCCACATTTCTTTAATCCTTGAATTATTTTGCCTGGTGAAGAGCCTAAATATGTTCTCTTATGACCAGTTAACTCAGATGGATCATTTAATCCCCCAACACTTATTTTATAAAACTCTCTATTTAAGGCATTACTTATTGATATACCTAAAGTTGTTTTACCAGTTCCTGGAGGCCCTACTAAACATAATATTGGTGCATTTAAACTAGTAGTTTTCTTCTTAATAGCAATAAACTCTAATATTCTTTGTTTTATTTCTTCTAGACCATAGTGACTCTTATCTAATTCTTTCTTAATCTTAGTTAAGTCTTCTTCATCCTGAGAATATGTATTCCAAGGTAAATCTAGTACAGTATCTAAGTAGTTACGAATAACTGAAGAATCTGGATTAGCTTCTGAAGTATAAGAATATTTTCTAATTTCATTAGTTAATTTCTTATAAGTTTTTTCTGGAATATCTAGACTTTGAATACGTTCTGAATAATCAGTTACTTCAGTTTGTTTATCTGCAGATACACCTAATTCTTCATATAACTTATTAATCTTTTGCTTAACAATATATTCACGTTGTTCTTTATCAAACGAATCTCTTATTTCTTCTTCAATCTTATCTTCAAGATTTAATACTTCAATTTCTAAGTTAATTTCTTTAACTAGATTTTCAGCTCTTACTATATAATCAAATTCATTCATATAGTCGCTCTTTTTCTTACGATCTAATGGTAAGAAATTAGCTACTATATCAGTTAACATATCTAAATCAGTAATAGTGTCTATGGCACTTATAATTGAATTGTCTGATTCGGGATTAACGGAAATAAATCTCTTTACTTGTGATTTTAATGTACGTAAAAGTGCTGCTTCTTCTGATTCATTAGCATTATCAATATATATTCTTTTAACATTACTTATAAGAATAGATTCCTCAAGTGGATCATTTTGATAATTATATATTAATACTCTATTTAATCCACTTAAATTAATACGATAATTACCATTAGGTAACTCAATACGTGATTTTATCTTAGTTAAAACACCTAATTTAGGTAAGTCTTTTTCCGTTGGACTTTTCTCTAAACCATTAGGTGGACATATTACTAATATTTTACTTGAGTAAGATTCAACTGCTAAATCGATTAAACGCTTACTCATCTCATTATTTAACTCTAAACGTACTTCTTGATAAGGAAGGAGCACTATTTTTCTAAGTAGCAATACAGGTAAGTTTTCACGCATAGTTTTCCTCCTTACAAATATGTTTTCTATTATAGTTTTACTTTATATTTTTGTAAAGAAAAAAATGCTATTTTGAGCATTTTTTAAACTTGCAATATGGTTTTAATTTACAACCTTCACATAAAGGATTTTGTGACTTACAAAAGTGTCTTCCAAATAGTAATAATTGATGATGTAATCTAATCCATTTGTCTTGAGGAAAATACTTCATTAATTTCTTTTCAACTGTTAAGACATCAT
>JAEEGL013416427.1_pt1 | contig 13368 bp, 15 predicted proteins | sample 9134231 | NCBI WGS metagenome assembly JAEEGL01 (sample SAMN16246548, study PRJNA631951) | gut metagenome | biome: gut microbiome; feature: rumen; material: fiber-attached | host: Bos | place: Iran: Karaj | collected 2018-10 | reverse complement strand
CCGCGCTGGCCGCCCTGGGGCCTCTGGCCCTGAGGGGCGGGCGCTGCGCCCGGACGCGGTCCCTGCGGAGCGGGACCCGCTGCCGGCGCCGCCGGGCGCGGCATCGTCCACGAACCGTTGTCCATCACGATGATGAACGGGACTGCCTTGCCCTCGGCGATGAGGTTGTCCATGATGTTGGCGGTACGGCCCTGCTGGGGCCATCCGTACTCGTTCTCGCCGCCTCCGTGCTGCAGATAAAGGACGGGATAACGCTTCGAAGGATTGGCGTCATATTCGGCCGGGGTATAAACGAAGCAGTGACGCATCGCCTGGTTCACCTCGGACCAGTAATAAATCTCGCGCATCTGGCCCTGCGGGACATTCTTTACCGCGTAGAAATCCTGGTCCGACGCAGGCACGTCGATACCGCTTCCCCAGCGGCTGGCTCCGTAATAATAGAGGCTGGACGGATCCGGGACATCGGCGCCGTCGATGTTCAGCTGATAATAGTGGAAGCCTTCGTCCTGAGGGGCGGATTCGCCGACCCACATGCCCTCGGCGTCCTTTTTGAGGTCATACTTGACTCCGCCGATATCGAGCTTGACGGACTTGGCGTCCGGGGCCGCTACGCGCACACGGACGCACCTTTCGGAATTAACCTGGGGATACTGTTTGCCGGGCTGGACATTGGGAGCCGGTACGAAATCTTCCTTGACTTGCGCATTGGCGACTGCCGCGGCGATGCAGAGCAACGCCAGGCTGAGAATAGCTGATCTTTTCATTACAGTGGAATTATAATTTGTGGTTACTCCACAAATTTAAGAAACTGATTCCACTTATCCAACGGAGGCAGGACGCGAGTTTACACTGAAAATGATTAACTTTGGGCATAGAGAAGTTCGCAATCATGATGATCAACAACACGAAAGAAGGGAGGATGTACCTACGTATCAGGAATTTATGCGGATTCCTCGGAGTTTCCCTGCCCTGGCTCGCCCTTTTCTCCGCCGGTATTGCCGAGCATCCCGGCAGCGACTGGTGGTGGAGCATTTCCGCGACCTATTACCAGAGCCCTGCGCTGGTAGGCATCCTCGTCCCCGCGGCACTGGTCCTCATTTCGTACATCGGATACGACAACGCCGACAATATCATCACCACCCTTTCCGGCATCTTCGGCCTTGGCATCGTGCTTTTCCCCTGCAAGGTCAGCTGGATTCCCGACGGGACTCCCGTCGGCTTCTTCCAGATACCGGTCGAAATCTCTCACATCATCCATATTGCCTTCGCCGCGCTGTTCTTCATCCTCAGCGCCGTAAACAGCATTTTCCAGTTCACCAAGTCCGGAGCCGGGATGACTGGCCGCAAAGTCATCCGCAACCGCATCTACCGCGTCTGCGGATACGGCATGCTGGCGACGGTGGCAGCCCTGGGCGTCACGTATTTCTTCGGCGGCCCCGGCTTCCTTATAATGATCCTCGAAATCCTGCTCCTCCAGCTCTTCGGTTTTTCGTGGCTCGTCAAAGGCGGCGCCTTCCCATTCCTCAACGACATCGATGACAGTCCCGCCCTCTCCGGGAAGCGGAGCATCCGCTAGCCCGAAGGTAGCGGCTATTTCCGGCACATCCTTCGGGAAATGCCCGAAGGTTGCGGTATTTTTCGGCACATCCTTCGGGAGCGGTGTCACATTTCAGGGAAAAGTGCGTTTATTTCAATAGACAGAGAAACGAAAGATGCCGCGCGACCTGCTGACCGATACCTACCTGAGACTCCGGAACCGCTTCCGGACGCGGGCTGGACGTATCCTCGGCAATGCGGAAGACGCCGACGACGCTCTCCAGGAAGCATTCTTCAAACTCTGGTCCAAGGACTATGACATACGCACCGCGTCGGAGGCGGAGGCGCTGCTGAGCACGGCGGTGCGGAACACCAGCCTGGACGCGGTCCGCAGGAGACGGGACAAAGTCCCGCTCGAGGCGGCGGACCGGCTGCCGGCGGAAGACCGCCGGGACCGCCTGGAACAGTTCGCCGCCGTACGGAAACTTATAGAGAGCGAACTCAGCGACACCCAGCGCTACATACTGGAAAGGGTCGAATACGGCGGGATCAGGCAGGAACAGATAGCGGAGGAACTCGGCATGCAGCCAGCAACTGTAAGGGCTCAGCTATCAAGGGCAAGAAAGACAATCAGGGAACTATATAAAAAACGGAACTTATGACGCAGGACTACTGGAAACAATTGATCGACAAGTACTTCGAGGCCGAAACGACCCCGGAGGAAGAACTCGCCCTGCGGGAGTTCCTCGCCCGCACGGACGACCCGGCCTTCGATGAGGCCAGGGCCGTGCTGGGTTACTTCAGCGCGCAGCGCAGCCGGCGCGCTGCGAGGATCCGGGTCAGGACCCTGACCGCATCCCTCGCCGCCGCGGCCGCCATCGCCCTCGTGGCCATCCTCGGCCACGACACCGTCACACTCCCGGACGACACCTTCGTCATCTACGCCTACGGCGAGAAGAACACCGACAGGCAGGCCGTCCTCGACGACATGAACCAAACCCTTGCTGAGCTGTTCGCAGGCAACCAGGGCCCGGATGTCTCCGCCCAGCTCAACGAATTCTTCAAATGATATGAGAACAAAACTGATATTCCTCACCATTGCACTGCTGCTGCCGCTGGCCGTATGGTCCCAGGAGCGGACCCACAGCCAGCCCATCTTCGACGGGAAGATCGTTCCGAAAGACAGGGCATACGAGACTTTCGTCTCAAGTGATGCCAATAATGAGAACCACATCACCCTGTTCCATAGCATTCGCTTCACTGCGGACAGGAGTGAGTTCAAGCGCGTCACCGACCTTATCATGGAGGATGCGAACGATGCCATCAGCAAAGAGATGGAGATCGCCCAGGGCAACCTCACCTATGCCCTGCTGGTACTCCCCTCCTCGGGCACGCTGAACCGCTTCCTCGGTTTCCAGGCCAAGCCCTCCGGGCAAGACGGCGAATGCTCGGCCATAGTAGTCTACATCGAAGGCTTCACCACTATCAATAATCTGAAAAAGAACTATTTCACAGGAAAGTAAAACAATTATGAAAACATTATCCTACATACTACCAGCCGCCCTTTTCGTCCTTGGCCTGACCGCAGCCGCACAGACCCCGGACACGCTCCGCGTAAGGAACGTCAATGAAGTCACCGTAATCACATCCCGGGACGCACAGACCATCAGTCTCAAGGGCTCCGCCAACGACTCCACGTTCCGCTACGAGAGCCGGGTGAGCATCACGCCGGAGAGCAACGTCTCCGTCCGCGAGAGCCGCCTGGACCTGTTCGACTGGGACATCTTCCGCAACAGGAAGGGAAACAGGGCGGAAAGTGACTCCGCTTTCGTGATCATACCCAACATTCGCAGCGCTTTGGATACCGTTCAAAAAGCTAACGTAATCAAATACAAACGCTATCCCAGGATAACCACCGAGGGCCTGTCGCATTACGGCTTCGGCTTCGCCATGCCGTATGACGGCCCCAATGGCATGAACGTGGGAGGGAAAGCCTTCTCGGACATCTTCATCAACATCGAGACCGTCAGCCTCAATTTCCTGCTGAACCATCTCCACCTGATGACCGGCCTCAACTTCGGATACCGCTCGTTCCGCCTGCAGGACGAAGGCATCTTCATCAAACAGGACGGAAAGGTCCTTACGAGCGCCATTCCATCCGGCCTGGAACTCAAGAGATCCGCCCTGAGGAGCAATTACATTTCCCTGCCGGCCATCCTTTCGATATCCATCGGCAGGTATCCGAAGCTGGTGCTCTACGGCGGAGCTGAACTCTGCTTCAACTTCAACGGCCGCATCAAGAACAGATATGCGCAGAAAGATCCCGGCGTCCCCACGAAGTTCACGGAAGTCCGCCTCGAGCCCACCACCTGGAACTACACCGCGGGTGTCCGCTTCGAGAACATAGGCGTCTACGCCAAATACAGCCCCTGTCCCTTCCTGTTCGAAGGCACCGGTCCCTCCTTCAAGACCTACAGCGTCGGCATCACCATCGGCTCCCGCTAGCCCGCAGGGTCGGGCGTTTTAACGGCTACCCTGCGGGCAAAAACCCGCAGGGTAAATTGTTTTAGGGCCAGCCTGCGGGTATTGTCGGGGAGTTTTCCTATATTTGTTCAAATAAACGGAAACAGATATGGAAAAGACAATACTCATTCTGGCGATGGCTGCCCTGCTGACGGGCTGCGCCTCGCAGAGGGCGGTCGCCCGGGCGGCGGAAGGTCAGTCCACGGAAAGGCAGGCGGCAGCAATGCCTGCCGTGGACGTGCAGGACATCACCGCCGGCGCGCAGCAGGAGCTGCCGCAGTGGCCCCAGCCCGACCTGATGTTCGACCTTTGGCCCGGCGGCGCTCCGACGGACAACGGCCTCACCGGAGAGGAGATCGACTATGGCAACCACGTCTCCAACGTCACCCATCCCACCCTGGCGGTGTATCTGCCCGAAAACCCCAACGGTCTGGCGATCCTCGTCTGCCCCGGCGGCGGTTACGTAGACGTATGGGACAAGACCGAGGGATATGCCAATTCCAGGTGGTACACCGAGCAGGGCATCGTATACGCCGTGCTGAAATACCGCCTCCCCAACGGCCATCCCGAAGTGCCGCTCGACGACGTCCACGAGGCCATGCGCATCCTCAGGGAGCATGCAGGGGAGTATGGCTTCCAGAAGCTCGGCATCCTCGGATGCTCCGCCGGAGGACACCTCGCCGCAATGACTTCGACCCATTTCACAAAGCCGGAGGAACGTCCTGATTTCCAGATACTTTTCTATCCGGTCATATCGCTGGACCCGGCTATCACGCATGCTGGCTCATCCTTCTACCTGCTGGGCCGGAACCCCTCGCAGGACCTTCTCGAAAAGTACAGCAACGAGAAGCAGGTGACGGCTGACACTCCCCCGGCATTCATCATGGCCAACTCCGACGACGGACTCGTTCCGTGCGAGAACAGCATCAGGTACTATGAGGCCCTCAGGGCCGCCAAGGTACCCGCAGCAATGCACATATACCCTGTGGGAGGGCACGGATGGTGCGACCACAAGGATTTCGTCTACCGCGAGGCCTGGATGGCCGACCTGCGGATATGGCTTTTCGAACTTGCCGGAGAACTGCTGTAGGATATGGAAAGGCTGCTGTTAAAAGGCGTCCTGCACGAAGGCAGGACAAGGAACATCCTCATCGAGGGGAACAGGTTCAAGGACATCGATGCCCCAGATGAAATAGCTGACGCCCAAGTCCTTGACGCTTCCGGGCTTGCCATCCTCCCCGCGCTCTACAATACGCACACGCACGCGGCGATGACGCTTCTGCGCGGCTATGCCGACGACATGCCGCTGCAGCAATGGCTGCAGGACTACATCTGGCCTTACGAGGCCAGCCTCACCCCTGCCGACATCCGCCGCGGCAGCGACATAGCCGTGCGCGAGATGCTGGAAAGCGGAACGGTATTCTTCAACGACATGTACTTCGACATCGAGGAGACCATTGATGCCGTGAAGGAATCCGGAATGCGCGCCGCCATAGGCGTTACCGTGATGGAGACCCATTCCAAGGCCATGGCGAAAGAGAAAAAGGAGTTCGTGCGCCACTGGCAGGACCCCACCGGCGGACGCATCCGCCTGGTGATGGCTCCCCACGCCATCTATACCGTCGGAGAGCGCAAGCTGCGCGACTGCGCCGCCTTCGCCAGGGAGAACGGCATGATGATACACATCCACCTTTCGGAAACGAAGAAGGAGGTAGAGGACTGCCTGCGCGAGCACGGGACCACTCCGGCGAGGTACCTCGACAGCATCGGGTTCCTCGGCCCCGACATCATCGCGGCGCACTGCGTGCACATCGATGACGAAGAGGCCGGAATCCTCGCGGAGCATGGCGTAACCGTCTCTCACTGCCCCTGTTCCAATATGAAACTGGGGTCCGGAATCTTCCCGTACGAGCTGCTCAGGAAAGCCGGGTGCCGCATTACCCTAGGCACCGACGGAGCCTCCTCCGGCAACAATCTCGACCTGCGCGAAGCGATGAAATTCGCCGCGCTGATGGCTAAGGCCGGCGGCGACCCCGTGCAGATGCCCGCGGAAGAGGTCTTCCGCTTTGCCAGCCTCAACGGCGCCGAAGCTTTCGGCATCGACGCCGGCATCATCGCCGCCGGCCGGCTAGCCGACTGCCTCCTGATCGACCTGTCGGACATCCGGATGCAGCCCTGCCACAACCTGGTATCCAACTTCGTGTACTCCGCCGACAGCAGATGCATCAAGAAGGTGATATGTGACGGAAAAGTTGTCCTGTAGACCCTTCGCTGCACTTGGGACAGGATATAAACGGCAACAGGGCCCGGATGATTCCGGACCCTGTTGTCGAGAAGAGGCGACTCGAACGCCCGACCCCTACGTCCCGAACGTAGTGCGCTACCAACTGCGCTACTTCTCGTAAAACAAAAAGCTCCCTATGAGAGCTTATTGATGTAGACCTGGAGACCGCTCTTGAGATTGGACGCCTTGTTCTTGTGGATGAGGCCGATCTTGGCGAGCTTGTCGATCATTGCGTAGACCTTGGGGGCGTTTGCCTCGGCCGTAGCCTTGTCAGTAGTGTTCCTGATAGCACGGATAGCATTCCGTGTAGTCCTTGCATAATACTTGTTATGCACTCTGTGCCGTTCGCTCTGGCGAATGCACTTCTCAGCAGAAGGGTTGTTTGCCATTATGTTATTTTTTTATATTTTTCGTAGTGGGTAGGAGAATCGAACTCCTATTGTAGGAATGAAAATCCTAAGTACTAGCCGTTATACGAACCCACCATTTTCCAGACGCTATTCACGAATGGAACGCAAAGGTACGGATTATTTTCTATTCGACCAAATATTTTTTATTCCTTTTTCCACTCGAAGGAATAGAGGATGGATTCCACCTGCCTGAGGTACTGGCGCTTGTCATACCTGGGAGCATATACAAATGCCTCAAGCACAATGATTTCAGAGCCGTCAGGGCTATAGAATGAATGGGACACGAAGGGGCCTCCCATGAAGTCGTTGTACACCTCCCAGTAGCCTCGGGTCTGTGCGAAATCGCGTCCCTTGAACTTGATGAATTCGACGGTCGGAGTGATGTACTCCGCAGTGGTCATGTAGGTATTCTCGAACATTCCCGGGACGTTCTCCTGGAGCATCTGGTTGCGCTTGGCGATAATGCTCTCGATGGTGAAGGGATCCTCCTTGGGGACGGGATATCTATAGACGAACACGCCCTGGGTCACATACTGCTTCTCGTCCGCGATCCAGGCGAAATGGTCGTTCTTCATCTTGAGCTTGTACCCGGAAGGGAAATGGGGCGAGCCTCCGAAGATGTCGCTCACTTCAGTGCGTATCGAGCTCTCCTCATAGAGCAGGGTATTGCGTATCACCCTGTCGCGCTCGGCCTGCTCGATGGCGCCGACGACGATGTTGCCCTTCTCCTTGAGTATGGAAAGCGCCTCCTCCGAATCGTGGGCGCTGACCTGGACGATGCACTGGGGAGAAGCCCAGACATCGCTCTTCACGAGCACTCCGGAGCTGGCCACCTGCGGATCGATGTTGAATATAACGATGTTGCGGTGTACCTTGAAGAGGTCTGCAAAACCGCCCGGAGCCACGTTCACGAGGGAATAGAGGGGCTCACGGATGTAGAGCCAGGGGCAGTCGGCGGCCAGCAGCTCGCGCACCTCGTCGCCGAGGGCGCCCTCCCAGTCGGCGCGCTCGATCACGACAATCACTTCGCCCGCCTTGCCGCTGACGTTCGGGAGCAGGCCCTTGCCGGACCCGGAGCAGGATGCGAGGCCGACTATGGTCAGGGCCGCAACCAGGATGGAAACAATTCGTCTCATATCTTTGCGTTTTATTTGATCAGTCTTCCAATGTCGTTCCCGAATGCCAGGAACATCAGCGCCAGCAGCAGGACCATGCCTATGATCTGCATTATGGCCAGGAACTTGTCGCTGGGCTTGCGTCCCGTAACCATCTCATAGAGAGTGAAAAGGATGTGGCCTCCGTCAAGCCCCGGTATGGGCAGGAGGTTCATCACGCCAAGCATTATGGACAGCAGCGCGAGCAGTTCCATGAAGCGGTACCAGTCCCAGGTGCTCGGGAACACCTGCCCGATGGCGATGAAACTGCCCACCGACTTGTACGCCTGTGTGCTCGGGGTCGCCACCAGCCTCAGGTCCTTGACATACCCGCCTATGGTGGAGAATGTCTCCTTGAAACCGGCAGGGATGGCAGTGAAGAAATTGTAACGGCGTGTCTGGTAGCCGGGCATCACCATGTATACGCCGACGCGGCCGGTGGTGTCCACCTGAAGCTGCACGTGCAGCGAATCCGCCTCGCGCAGGGCGACGGCGGACACGCTGCGCCCGGCGAAAGCCTCCAGCACCGGCCGCGAATCCTGCACGTAGGGCACTTCCCTGCCTTCTATGGAGACTATCCTGTCCCCCCGCTGCAGGCCGCAGTCAGCGTTCGGAGACCCTTCCGCGAAGGTATCCACCACGAAAGGCACAGCCAGGTCGAACATTCCGGGAGTGTTCAGCACCTCGCCGATCATAGACCGGTCGATATAGATGTCCAGGGTGTCGGCCCCGCGCAGCACGGTCGCCTTGCGGACGTTGCGCCGGGCCAGGTCGGCCTGGAGCATCCCGAAATTCTCCGGGACGTAGTCGTCGAAGGCAAGGATGCGGTCGCCGCTGCGGAATCCCATCTCGTATGCCAGGTCGTTGACATAGATGGCGTTGTCCTTGTTGGAGAAGTACGCCTGTCCCCAGATACCCAGTATTATGCTGTATGCGATGATGGCGAAAATGAAATTGTAAAGGACGCCTCCGGCCATCACCAGGAGCCGCTTCCAGGGCTTCTTGGTGCGGAATTCCCAAGGCTGGGGCTCCTTCTTGAGACTCTCCAGGTCCATAGACTCGTCCACCATGCCGCAGATCTTGCAGTAGCCGCCCAGCGGCAGCCAGCCGATGCCATATTCGGTCTCGGCCTCCGCCGCCTTCGGGAAGAGTTTCGTGAACCACTTGCTCTCCTTCGACGAGAAAAGCTTCACGCCGCCCGCATCGAAAAACAGGAAGAACTTGTCCACCCGTATCCCGAAAAGCTTGGCAAAGGTGAAGTGGCCGAACTCATGAATGATGATGAGCAGCGAGAGGGCCAGGATCACCTGGAGCGTTTTGATTAGGATTACCATCTGTCTATCAATTCATTGGCACGCCTCTTCGCCCAGTCGTCCGCAGCGAAGATGTCGTCCAGCGAAGGATTCGCTGCAAATTCCGCGCCCTCCATGCATTCCGCAGCTATGCGCGGGATGTCATAGAAGCCGATGCGGTCCTTCAGATAGGCCGCGACCGCGGCCTCGTTGGCGGCGTTGAGCACGCAGGGGATGTTGCCGCCGCGGCGGATGGCCTCGAACGCGAGGCCGAGGGCCGGGAAGCGTTCGTGGTCCGGAGCCGCAAAGGTCAGGCTGCCGAGGGTGGCGAAATCCAGCTTCCTGTTGTTCAGGGGAAGACGCTCCGGGAAACCCAGCGCGAACTGTATGGGCTCACGCATGTCGGGATGGCCCAGCTGTGCTATCACGGCGCCGTCCTCGAACTCCACCATGGAATGGATGATGGACTCGGGATGCACCACGACGTTGATCCTGTCGGGCTCCACGTCGAAGAGCCAGCGCGCCTCGATCACCTCGAAGCCCTTGTTCATCATCGTGGCGGAATCGATGGTGATCTTGGCGCCCATGTTCCAGTTGGGATGCCTCAGGGCCATGTCCTTGGTGGCGGAGGCTATCCTCGTCTTGTCCCAGGTGCGGAAAGGTCCCCCTGACGCCGTCAGGTGGATGCGGCTGAGGGCGTTGCCCTGCGCCGCCAGCAGGCACTGGAAGATGGCGGAATGCTCCGAATCCACCGGGAGGATGGGCGCGTGGTGCTTCTCCGCGAGGCCCATCACCACCGGGCCGGCGGCGACCAGGGTCTCCTTGTTGGCCAGCGCGATGACCTTGCCCGCCTTCACGGCGGCCACGGTCGGCGCGAGGCCGCTGAAACCCACCATCGCCGCGACGACGATGTCGATGTTGTCTCCCCTGACCAGGTCGCATACGGAATCTATGCCGGTGAAGACCTTGATGCCGTCATCCTGCAGCGCGTCCGCCACCTCGCGGTAGCGGGCCTCGTTGCAGATGACTACGCTGTTGGCGTCGAACTCCTTTGCTTGAGCTATCAGGAGCTCCGAACTATTGTTTGCCGTAAGTAATTCTACCTGAAAGAGATCAGGGTGCTGGCGCACCACGTCCAGGGTCTGTCTGCCTATCGAGCCGGTCGAACCGAGTATAGCAATCCTCCTCTTCATCAGAACACGATATATTTCTCAGGATCCACCGCCTCTCCCTTATACCAGAGTTCGAAGTGGAGATGGTCGCCGGCCAGGGCGATGGAAGTGCCGGCGGACACGCGGTCGCCCGTCTTGCGCAGGAGTTTCTGGTTGTCCTTGTAGACCGTGACGAGGTCGCCCTGATGCTGGATGGCCATGGTATATCCCGACTCGTCGTTCCAGTCGTTGAAGATGACCGTGCCTTCCAGCGCGGCCATGACCACGGAATTGGCCGGGGCGGTGATGTGGACGAAAGGATGCAGCACGCTCTCGAAGCCCTCGGACACGACACCCTTGAGCGGGGTGAAGAAATGCAGGCCCTCGATGGGGAGCATCCTCTCCTCGCGGTCGGTCACGCCGAACTGCTCCTCCCGGTTCACGAGATCGCGGAGCGCGGAGTCGCGCTGCGCGAGGAAGGCGGGGTCGCGGCTCTCGGCCTCGGCAGCGTCAGCGAGGCGCAGCACGCTGTCCACCGGCAGCGGTGCCTCGCCCTCGATGACCCTGAGGATATTCTCGGAATACAGCTCCCAGCGGCTGATGACGCTCTCCAGCGAATCTATCTTTATGGCGTTCTGTATCGCCGCACGCTTGGTATGGGCGCTGGGGTAACCGGGGATGGCAGTACGCAGGGGGGTGTATGCGAACAGCGCATACACTATCGCGAAGAGAACCACCACGACGGATATGACACGTACCAGGAAACCGGCCTTGGTGAAGTGCACCACCCAGAGTTTCCTGTGCGTCATGTCGTCCACCAGGGAAAGGCGGAAGCTGCGGGGTTTCTGCTGATTATTTGTCTCTGACATACTTTTTCACTAAATTTGCAGCCTCATGGAAAGACTGATCGGCATCGACTACGGAAGGAAACGCACCGGGCTCGCGGCAAGCGACCCGTTGGGAATCTTCGCGTCCGCACTCGAGACCGTACCGTCTGCAAAGATAATAGAATATCTTCAAAAATACGCCGAAAAAGAGACCATAACGCGCTTTGTGGTTGGGTATCCGATGAACCTCGACGGACGGCCCTCCGAAGCGGCCGCGGACGTCGACGCCTTCCTCCCCCGCCTCAGGAAGGCTTTCCCCGGCATCCCCGTTGAGCTTGAGGACGAGCGCTTCACCTCGGTCCTCGCCCACAGGGCCATGATCGACGGCGGGATGAAATACAAGGACCGCAGGGACAAGGCGTCGGTGGACCGCATCAGCGCCGCCATCATCCTGCAGGGCTATATGGACAGGAAATCGAAAGGACTATGATACAACCCATCTACCTCTACGGCTCGGAGGTGCTCCGTACCAGGGCACAGGAAGCCGACCTCAATAAAAAGGAAGAGCTGACCCAGCTCATCACCGACCTCAAGGACACGCTGGCCAAGGCCGACGGGTGCGGCCTCGCCGCGCCCCAGATCGGCGTCAGCCTGCGCGTACTCATCGTCGACGGTACCATAATGGCCGACGTCTACGACTATCTCGCAGACTTCAAGCGCGTAATGATCAACCCCGTAGTCCTCGAACAGAGCGAGAAGCAATGCGAGTTCAACGAGGGCTGCCTCAGCATCCCCGGCCTCTACGCCGACGTCCGCCGCCCCGAGAGCATGACCGTCCGCTACTACAATGAGAACTTCGAGGAAGTCACAGAGCACCTTGACCGCTTCGCCTGCCGCATGGTCCAGCACGAGATGTCCCACCTCGACGGCGTCGTCTTCACCGACCTCGTCGCCCCCATCCGGAAAAAGATGCTCATGAAGAAACTCCAAAACATCTCCCACGGCAAAGTCTCCACCCACTACAAGGCCAAGATCCGCTAGCCCTCATCCCCCCCTATCACTTCCCTGCCCCCCTCTCCCGTACCGGAATCTAGCCAAAACCGGTACCGATTCCCCTATTTCCGCAAATCCGTACCATTTTCAGGCGTTTTCCGGTACGGCTTCTTTTTTTTCTCAGATTGGGGATACATTCCCGATATTTATGTGTTTATATGATAGGAACGACGTTTTGAAGCGGATGAGTGTATAAAGATTTGGATGAGCAGGCGCTGGCCAGGTACTGCTCGCAGAGGGACAGAATGGCGGAGGAAGAGTTGTATAGAAGATATGCAGCCAGGGTCAACATGCTCTGCAGGCGCTATCTCGGAGACGGAGACGAGGCCGACGACCTCATGCTCGAAACACTTGTCCAGGCGCTCAGGAAGATTGATACTTACAAGTTTACGGGGAAGGGTTCCCTGTACGGGTGGATCAGCAGGATTGCCGTCAACAAGGCGATAAACCACATAAAACGACGCCGCCTGCACGTGGTCCCGCTGGATTTCCCGGCGAAAGACGACATCCCGGACCCGGCCGACGATGCGATGGAATCTATTCCGGAGGAGAAACTGATAGGATGGATTGCTGAGCTGTCGGATCTGAGAAGGACGGTCTTCAACCTCCACAGCCTGGACGGATACTCGCACCAGGAGATCGGCAGGATGCTGGGAATCAGCGAGCGGGCGTCGATCAGCGCGTTGGCGAAGGCAAGGAAGCAACTGAAAGAAAGGATAAGACAATATCTAAAGGAACAAGAAACATGAAAACGTGGGAAAACATAATCAAGGACAAGTTGGAAAGGACTGACGCCGCCCTACCGGAAAGTCTCTTTACCGAATTCCTCACCCGTCTGGACGCCTCCGGCAGCCCCGCCGTTGCCGTCCCGGCCGTCCGGCCTGCAGCATGGCACCGTCCGTTGCTCTGGGCCCTCGTACCCGCCGCTGCCGCCGGCCTGGCCGCACTCCTGTTCCTCCACAAGCCGTCCCTGCCCGGCGACGGCATCCAGGTCGCCCAGCAGCCGCCGGCACCCGTCGCCGCAGTCGCGGACTCTGTCAAATCCGAAGAGCCTTTGCAGTCCGATAATCTTGTCTCCCACGCTGTTACGCCAAAGGTAGCGAAGCAATCCGTTATAAGCACTCCAGAACCTGCATCT
>JAEEGL012715774.1_pt1 | contig 13368 bp, 9 predicted proteins | sample 9134231 | NCBI WGS metagenome assembly JAEEGL01 (sample SAMN16246548, study PRJNA631951) | gut metagenome | biome: gut microbiome; feature: rumen; material: fiber-attached | host: Bos | place: Iran: Karaj | collected 2018-10 | reverse complement strand
GTATCACAAGAGCCTCTTCTCCGGAAGGTTCTTCTACATCTACGGGCTGGAAACGGCGTTCAAGTGCAGCGTCCTTTTCTATGTATTTTCTGTATTCCTCACGTGTCGTGGCTCCGATAAGCTGAAGTTCGCCCCTTGAAAGCGAGGGTTTTAATATGTTTGAAGCATCCAGAGCCCCTTCTGCCCCTCCGGCTCCTATGATAGTATGAAGCTCGTCAAGGAACAAAATGACATTTCCCGAATTTATGACTTCATTTATTACAGCTTTAATACGTTCTTCGAATTCACCACGGTATTTCGAACCTGCTACCATTCCCGAAAGATCCAGTGTCACCACCCTTTTATCCTTCACGGTCTCCGGAACATCACCTTCTGATATTTTACGGGCAAGTCCTTCTGCTATAGCTGTCTTACCCACTCCGGGTTCTCCTACAAGGCAGGGATTGTTTTTGGTTCTTCTCGACAGGATCTGTATCACTCTTCTGATCTCTTCTTCACGTCCTACGACGGGGTCAAGCTTTCCTTCTGCGGCAAGCTTCGTCAGATCCCTGCTGTATTTGTCCAGAACCGGTGTAGCTCCTTTTTCAGCCTTTCCCTTGGGGGACTGCAGCCTGACATCGGCAGGGTTTACTCCCATAGCTACCAGACAATCCATATATATCTTTCTCAGATCTGCTCCTATGGTATTCAGCAGTCTGATACCGATACAATCACCCTCTGTGATAAGCGATATAAGGAGATGTTCGGTTCCTACCTGGCTGCTTTTGAATTTCTTCGCCACATCATAACTTTTTGCGATAACGCCCCTGGCTCTGGGAGTGATATTGTTGACCTCGGCAAAACCTATCTTCCCGTCGGGTGCTATAAGCTGATCTATCAGTTCCATCAGCTTGTCTTTTTCTATACCGTTCTCCTGAAGTATCCTGGATGCCACACCCTCGGACTCTAAAAGTCCCAGCAGAATGTGCTCCGTTCCCATATAGTTATGACCGAGCTGTTCTGAAACCTCTTCAGCGTATTTCATAACATTTCTCGCCTGTTCGGTAAATCTCTCGTACAAAACTTATTCCTCCGATCCGTTCGATTCCTTCACTATAAGTTCCGGAAGATTTTCATTTAAGAATTTGGCACGCTGCTCGTCCCTCTGGACACTGCCCATGCTTTTTTTACAAATGGTCTGAAGGTTGCCGGGCTGCATCTCGATCATAAGTCTGTGAAGCCTGCTTCCCCCTCCGCTCAATTCTATGATACCGCAATCCGAACCCAGCTTCAGCTGTGCCAGAAGCACCATAGCCTCCTTCTGATTCAGGTTTTTGGCGTATTTCAGTACTCCGTATGAACGGAAAATCCTGTCTCTTATCTCGGTTCCGATATTCTTCAGTATACCCTGTCTCAGTTTCCTTTCGATATCAACGATCTGCGCCGTCACCTGCTCAAGGTTCTCAAGTATCTCGTTCTCGCTCATTCCCAGAGTCTTGCGGTTTGAAAGCTGGAAAATAAAGCCTGCGCTTTTCGATCCTTCACCATATATACCTTTAAGGGTTACATCAAATCTCGATATCTCCTCCTGAAGCGCATCGGCTTTTCCGCCCATGGTGATACCCGGAAGCGACAGCATATATGAAGCTCTGAGTCCCGTTCCGGCATCCTGGGGCTTTGAAGTCAGATATCCGTATTTTTCACTGAAGCAATACTGCTTTTTTGAATCGATGAAATCATCTATTACGTTTGCTTTTTTGTATGCCTCACGAAGATTATATCCTGCTTTGATCGCCTGTATATGGACGTGGTCGTCATCATTTATCATTATGCTTATGCTTTCATCATCCGAAAGTATAAGGCCTGCAGGTTCTTTCTTCCTCTTCATGGATGGCGTTATCGCATGGCTCTCGATCAGTGTATCCTTGTCATTATTGGTGAGCTTCTCCATTCTGCATGAATAGTATTCGCATCCGAGCTTCGCCCCGAGTTCCGGAGCATATGCCCGCAGTTCTTCCACTATTTTTACAGCATCCTCGTTTTTCAGTTTGCTCGGGAAATTGTAATCTGCAAAATTCCTGAGCAGCATGACTGAGCCGGAAAGCACCACATCATGATACGCATTTGCGTCATAGTACCATTTATTTCTTCTTTTTTTCATTCTTTACCTCTTTGGGAGCTTTTTTGCTTTCCTTTTTCTTTATCTCATCTCTGAGTTTTGCAGCCAGCTCGTAATCTTCTTCCGCTACGGCATTCTTCATTTTTTCTTTGAGCGTTTCTATGGTATCCGCACTCTTTGTAGATGTCTTTTTACCTGAAACAGGTTTCCTGGGAGTCTTGTTTTCCGTAATCTCGATATAGTCCTCATCATCCTCGAGATTGAGCGACTTTTCCAGATTTCCGCCTTTCCTGGTTCCCTTGTTTACCACAGGAGTATCGTCTATCTGTATAAATCTGGCAAATGCAGGTTCTTTTCCGGTATGGGACATACCACCCTGCATGGTCTTGAAGTTCTTTGCTATCATGTCCCTGAAGACATTGTAGCATACGGGGCACCCGGTTCTTCCGGTCTTCAGGAATTCCGATTCCGTGGTACCGCATTCAGGACAGACGGTCTCGCCCTTTTTCTCATTTGCCAGTTTTTTGCCTCTGTCCCGTGCATAATTGCTGAGGATTCCGGAAAGAATGCTTCCTACCGCCGACAGTCCCTGTCCTCCCATGATCTCATTTATGGGGATGGGGGTATACTCGGATGCGCACTGTTCGCACAGATGCTGTTCCTTCTTCTGACCGTTTACTATCTCCGTATAAAAAATCTTTGCCTCACGAGTCTGGCATACATCACATAACATATATATTCACTCCGTTCTAATCATCTAATCCGTCATTCCTGCCCTTTAACGCCATTCTGATAACAATTATGAGCAGTGCCATGGACAATCCGCTTAAGATTGCTATTATCAGTGTAAGCGTATTCAGGCTTTTATCGTAACTGTTTGCAAGCTCCAGAGCCTCTATGGAATCAGTCATGACAGTTGCTGTTTTTTCATCATTTTTTTCTTTATATCTCTGAATTGTTTTTTCGGTCCTGTCATAGCTGTAAAGATGGGTCTCACCATTTTCATTTTTAAGTATTATAAGCATATATGCGTCAGGTGACTCTGCAGCGTACACAGGAACATTCACACCGTCTATCACCATGCTTGTCTTTTTATAACCGTCCGGTATCTCTACATCCCCGGTATCATCAGAAAGCACATAGTCCTGCCCGATACGGATATGTATATCATCCTCCGAACTAAAAACTCTTATGCCAACAGGAGCAGCATCCGGGTCCGGCACTGTGGTTACGGTTCCGTGATCCCCATCTTCCGGATCATCATTACCGTCAGTTTTTCCGGGATTCTCACTACCGCTTTCAGCTTCTCCGCTTCGTTCACAAATGATAACATACTCCGCGGTTTCCCCGTTTTCTCCGGTGACCGTAACTTTTATGCGGTTGTTTCCGTATTCGAGATTTCCGTTACCTGCGACTTCTACTTTTGAATTCAGATCCACCGGCGCCGCACTTACTATCAGTTTCTCCACATCTGCCGGAACAGAAGTCCTGTATTCGTATATTTCAGAAGAAAAAACCGGATCCAGTTTTCCGGGACTTACTTTTAAAACTGCAAGCCTCAGATCACTTTTAATGTCGGGATCCCCCGTTACTTTGACTGTCACATTGCTCACGGATACCGACATAAGATATCCTTCCTCAAACTCGTAAAGTTCAGGGGTATCTCTTAAAGATATCTCACATTCTCCTGATGAAACTGCCTTAAATTTTAACGAATACCGCCTGCTGTTCCTCGTAGGGTTCATGACGGTATCACTTATCTTCAATACGCCCTCGCCGCCTGTAACTATCTCCGGTCCGGGTACATATTCTAATATATTTTTATCATAAAGTAAATACCCTTCAAAATCTCCCGGCAGGACATCAGCCTCTATATCTATAAAGATTTCGGTATAACTGCCCTTTACACATTCTTTGTTTGAGGCCGATATGGTGATATCTGCGCTCGAAGCCTTCACACTCACGCTTGAAGAAAGCATCATAAAAAATACAAAAAGGCATAGTGACTGCACAAACCTTGATCCGGTCTTTCTTTTCATGCAGTCACCGCCTCTCAATTGTTTTCGTTATCTCACCCGGCGCCGGAATCCTCCGGAGCACCTCCGGTTTCGGGAATATCTGTATTTACGGGCTCTCCCGTGCCTTCCGGCACTGTGTTTGTCTCCTGGTTCTCTGTGTTCCCGGGTATCTCAGTATTTTCGGGATTCTCCGGTATTTCAGTGTTTTCGGGGTTCTCCGTAACCGTGGGAATATCCGTATTTTTTGGATTTTCTGTAGGTTCAGGAATCTCCGTGGGTTCAGGGATATCCGTAATTTCCGACGTCGGTTCAGGTGTTGGCGTAGGCTCCGGTTCAGGTTCCCTCACAATGTTTACCACGTATTCCCTGACATTTCCGTTTTCAGCCACAACTGAAATAACTATTCTGTTCGTTCCTACTTCCGGGTAAAAATAATCTTCACCTGTAACCGATGCCAATGCACTTACAGGAGTCGCCTTATATTTTATATAATCCGTATCATACCCGACTATCAGGCTGTATTCCTGATCGCTTTCCACTGAGAACGAAGGGGTAAGTGCCAGCGTCTCGCCGCTCTTATCGTATATCTTCAGATTCTTCAGCCAGTTGTTGGGGTTGTATGCCTTTGCAGGAACCGGACAGGGTTCTTCAGGCATATTCAGGTACACGGGTATCATGAAAACTATCGGGATATCCGCCGGATCCTCATATGCGTTAAATACTCGTTTCCCTTCGGAATAAGGAGCTTCCACATTAGCCATGTACTGATGATTGTATGTGGAGTTCGGAGTAACGTTAAACTTCTGAAGGTATATGGTATTCTGTCCCCTGTTGATATAGTTGTTGCCTATATAGAACGAACCGCCCAGAATGGATCTGAACCGGTTGTTCCACGGAATCAGGCATTTAGTGTTCAGGCTTTCACTGCTCGATCCGTTCTTTGCAAACCTTAGTCCGTTTGCGATGGCTCCGCCCGCTTCCGTACTGTGATATGCGCCTATATTATAGAAGTTATACAGGTTTTCCAGGCCTGCAACCGTACCTGAAACACTGTTGCTCATGGCTTTCGCGCCTATAGTCACTTCCTGCTTTACACGTGATGCCAGATGTAGTGGGCTCACTCCCGAATACTCAGCTGCCATAGCAAACGTGTCCGTATATGTGATGCTCCTGTCTATACCGAGTTCATCGGTATAAACATAGGATGCACCGTTCATCGCCGTATTTTTTAATATAACATCGATTCCATGTTTATTCTGGTATGACGGATTGTAGTTTAGTACTTCAAACTGAAATATCGTATCATATCCCAGAAAATTTCGAGGATCCATATAGTAGCTTATCGCTTCCTTGGAGGCGGTGACCCACGAAGAACCGTCAAAGACGGTGAATTTGTCGTCCTTCCAGCTATAAGCACCCGCCTCCAGGGACTTCCATTCCACGCTCTTTGTGTTGGGTATCAGATTCTCGCCTACGACGGATTCTTTTTCTACCGCCTCGTTCCAATCCAATCCCGTATTGTATGCCTTAAATTTCCAGTTTGGAAACTGTGCATGCAGTTCGCGCAGAAACGGCTTATAGCTCTCGGGAAAACCCTCAGCAGCCAGACTCCCTTCAAAATCCATCACTGTTGCGTTTGAATCCGGAATTGCCGCAGAAAGGTTTACGCTTTCGTCAACATCAACATATATTGAATTTATATAACCCTGATATAACTTATCCTTAAATTTCAGTTCTATAAGAACCCACAGATTTTCCGAATCATATGCAGTGTCTATTACTCTGACCGTCTGTCCCGAATATACCATTACGGGAACCTTGTTATCTGTAAACAGCACTGCAGCCGAGTATTTCGGTTCGGTTTTGATACTCAGTGCCGCCGCATCCTTTATGATGGCGTTGGGATTTTCAACATCCTCCTTCGGAGGCGGTGTAACTGTGGGCGTAGGTGTCGGAGTAGGATTATTGTCATCATCTCCGGTAACTACAGGAGTAATGTCAGGCTGAGGTGTGATAGTGGGCGAAGGTCCGTCGGTCACGGTAACCTGAGGTATCTCCTCTTTTTGAACATAATACCCTATGGTAACGGACTTCGCATTACTTTCAAATCTGATCCTTATCTCAGGGATCCAGCCCGTAAAGGTTTCACCTTTATATTCGGCTTTTACCTTGAACCACTTTCCCAAATTCGTCTGTTCCTCTGCTATAATGGAAACCGTAGAATTCTTCGGAAGTTTTACTTTTGCCTTCTTCGAGGTTTTAACATTCTTGGTTCCTCCCGCAGAAGTAACCAGAACCTGTTTGGCATATTTTGTGGTAACGGAATAAGGAGTACTGTAATTAAGCCTTACATAATCCGACAGGACATATCCTCTGGCAGGCTCCCCGTCTATCATTACGATCACTTTGTACCATCTGACCGACTTTTCCTCATCATCTATGGTCTGTATGTTGGTAGTACTGTTAACAATCGTGAGAACGGTATCCTTAGGGATAGTGCATAAAACGTTACTCTTTATATCTGCATTTTTCCTGCAGTTCAAAAGCTTGGTGGTGACTATTCCCTTCAGGTCATACTTAGAAGTGATTTTTTCTGTGACAAGCTCCAGTTCATTTCCTTCACTGTCAACGATTTTGCCGCTCTCATCCTTTTCAGCTCCCGCAGGAAGAGGATTTACCATCTCTTCAGGGAAAGGAGTATCCTGAGGTTCCTCGGTATCACCCGTTCCCGCCGTAGGTGTGGGCTCCGGAGTGACATCTGTATCATCAGCAGGCTTCTTTGTAGGTTCAGGTGTCTTTGTAACGTCCGGGATATTGTTCTCGTCTATTACGTCACCCTTTGTTATCGTGATATATGTAGCCAGTGAATATCCTTCTATTTTCTTGGAATTCACCTTTGCGGTAATGTGGTACCAGCCGTCTTTTTCTCCCAAAACGGATACCTTCTGGTCCTTTACAAGTAACGCTTTTTCACTTTTAACCATTACATTGTCATAATCGGTTCCCGGCCCTTTACGTACATACAGTTCGGTAGCGGTTACAACTCCCTTTGCTGCAGGTATGGGTGTAGGTGAAGGGGTGGGCGTAGGGGTAGGTGTAATCTCCTTGAACTTTCCGGTCTCCTCTTTTACCGTACCGCTGGTTACGCTGATGTACTGAGCCAGCGAATAACCTTCCACTTCCGTTCCGGCGTACACCGTGCTTATACGGTACCATCCGTCCCTTTCACCTTTGATGGTGACTTCCTGGTCTTTTACCAGAACGACTTTTTCGTCCCCGACCGTTATATTTTTATAGTCGGTTCCCGGTCCTGAACGCATATACAGTTCAGTGGCGGTTACTACGCCTTTGGCCGTCTTTTTTGCCCATATTTCCATATGCGGAAAACAGGTGATGATTATCGCCATTATAAGCAGAACAGCGATTTTTTTATTTCTCTCTTTTCTTTCCACGGCTAACCTCCTTTAAATTACTCTTTTGTATCCTATATTCCAAATGTGAAAGTCATATGAACTTCTTGAAACAAAACTGTGAAAATTACACTGCTCCCAAGAAGTAAGTTATGATATATGTCAGAAACGCCAATCCGTTCACGGTCATCCCGGCGTACGGTACTGCATAACCTCCGTCCTGTTCACGTACACATTTGATCGACACTATCAGCCCGATAAAGCTGACCACCATGGCTGCTGTGGCACATACAGCAAACGCCTGGGGTGTTTCTTCTTTTATCCCGGAATAAAATACCAGTATCAGGAACACTATGATCGTAAGTATCCCGGTTATCAATGCGGTCAGGGCTTTACTCGAATATCCGCTCTTTCTGAACTGAACGATGTTTTTTTTATTATTTTTCTTCATCAGGTACTCCTCTGTAAATCCGGGCTTCTATTGCCCTGCCGGTCTTCTGCCGTTTTTTCGCGGTTTGCGCACCATCCTGTACAGAATGTATCCCACTATCGACCCAAAAGTATTCATGATGATGTCATCCACATCAAAAACTCCTACTTTTGTCACGAGCTGGATTCCCTCGATCAGCACGCAGAACAAAACCGTGACAAGCAGTGATACAAAAAAATTCACGCTTCTCTTATAGTTTCTTTTTTCCGAAACAAAAGGGAACAGGAAGCCAAACGGTACAAATAAGGCAATATTCCCAACTATATTTATAAAAAACATCAGATAGTCTTTTTCTTTGACTCTCGTAAAATATCTGGTAATCTCGGCGAACGGCTTCAGGTTATATCTGTATTCATCAAAAGCCACCGTTCTCCCGAATATATCACTAAAAAACAGAAAATATACAAGCAGGGCAAGATATACCGTAAACACAATCAGATATACGGTAACACCCATTTTCTTTGCGGTTCCGCCCGCCGCCCTGTTAGCTGTCCTGTTTGTCGCACTGTTTGCTATACTGTTCATCTATATTGAAACTCCGCATTTTCTTTAACTCATGGCTTCCCTTAGGCTGTTTCAGTAACGATTAGGCACAGGGATCACCCACAATATTTTATTATACTATATTACATGTCGGTTAGCAAGCAAAAAACGTCGCAACCGCACATTTTCGGAAAAATTTCATATTTTTTTTATATTATTCTAGCATTTCAGTATCTTTTGTGCTAATATATTTTGTATTATACGATGCCGGAGTCAAAAGTACCAAAGCCGTTCATACAACGAAGCAGTCCGCAGCATCAGTACAAGGAGTGAATCACTATGAAGATTATCGATCTGCTAAAAGATAACAAACCACATATCAGTTGCGAATTATTTCCTCCCAAGAAATGGGAAAACCTTGAAGCCGCAAAGGCTGTTGTAGCTGAAACAGCTGCACTGAAACCCGACTATATGAGCGTAACCTACGGTGCTACCGGTGGAACCAGCAAATATACCGTCGACCTGGCAAACGAGATCCAGAATGTTAACGGCATTCCCGCACTGGGGCATCTCACCTGTGTGTCTTCCGACAGACAGACCGTAAGAGATATGGTCAACGCATACAAAGAGCATGGTATCAAGAATATCCTGGCACTCCGCGGCGATATCCCGGCCGACAGCGGATTTGAGCCTTCAAAGGACTATCATCATTCAGAAGACCTGATGGCTGAGATAAAGTCCATGGGCGATTTTTGTATCGCCGGTGCCTGCTATCCCGAGGGTCATCCGGAATCAAAGTCCATCGATGAAGATCTCGAGTACACCAAGAGAAAGGTGGAGGCCGGCTGCGATTTTCTGATAACCCAGATGTTTTTTGACAACAATATTTTATACAACTACATGTACAAACTCCTAAAGAAGGGTATCGACGTTCCGATAGATGCCGGTATCATGCCTGTTACCAACAAGGCTCAGATAGGCAGGATCATCTCTCTGTCCGGCAATCTGGTTCCTCCCCGCTTCAAAATGATAGTGGACCATTTCGGCGACAACCCCGAAGCTATGAAGCAGGCAGGTATCGCCTATGCTACCGAGCAGATTATCGATCTGTTCGCAAACGGAGTAAACTGCGTTCATATCTATACCATGAACCATCCCGAGATTGCGGGAGAGATTTTCAGGAATCTGTCATTTATAGCTCCCAGGTAGTAGGGTGTGTAAGTTTATTGCAAATATTTTACAGTATTAATTAACATTCAAGGCATAACATAAAATAGTTTAAAATCAAATAGGCAATTAAGATATATAGTACAAGTTTTATGATATAACATTATGAACATTATAAGCAGAGAAAACGGACTAAAACTAAATATCGAGAAGTCCGAAACATACAGGTATCTCGGGTATCATTTCGGGGGTTCCGTACCTTTAGATTCTGAGATAGAGAAATTAGTGGATGAACTGACACTAAAAGTAAAGGAATGTGTTACTCCAAGATGTATATACGAAATATATGACTTAGAGGTTCGTGACAGCATATGTTATCTGTTTCCTTATGGGACGGCTGATCAAGCTAGGAGTTTAGACCCCGTATTAGAAATCAATAGCACTAAGCTGGCAAATCACATACGTGAATGCCGCAAAGCTATCCTATTTGCCGCTACCATGGGTCCTGGAACAGATATTCTTACAAAACGTTTTTCAGGACGTTCAACCATAAAACCTGCTGTTGTACAGGCTGCAGGCGCTGCTGCCATAGAGGCTTTTGCGGATGAAGTAACCGAACAGATCCGGACAGAGTTTTCCGAACTATACTCCGATAAAGTAACGAAGACCGGAGATTCTTTAGCGATAAATAAGGATACAAGTCAGGATTGTACCGGGGTACGATTCAAAATGCGTTTCAGCCCGGGATACGGTGATTTCTCCCTGCAACATCAAAAGGACTTTTTTAATCTGCTGCAACTGGAAAGAAATCTGGGTATGAGCCTCAATTCAGCTCTTCTCATGAGCCCGTCAAAAAGCATTACCGCTGTTATCGGAGTATTATAGCAAATATATTTACACATACAAAAACTGTTATAAGCTAAGCGCCATGCGTTCAGAAAGGACATTTATATGACACCATCAGATATTAAGGATACTATAGACAATAAAACAGGTTCAGATATCAGAAGCCTTCTCGGTAAAAAGCTTCTGTTCTCGGACGGTGCTATGGGCACACTGCTTCAGGCAGAAGGTATGAAAGGCGGCGAGATTCCCGAGACCTGGAATATGCTTCATCCCGAAGTACTTCTAAGCATCCACACCAGATATTTAGGTGCCGGTTCCAATATCATAGCTGCCAACACATTCGGCTGCAACAGATACAAACTGGAACATTGCGATTACGACCTTGATACACTGACCAGCACAGGTATCCGTCTTGTTAAAGATGCCATAAAGAAATTCGAAACAGAAGCCAACAGTGTTTTTTCAAACAGACCACATTTTGCCGCCCTCGATGTAGGCCCTCTGGGAAAACTTTTAAAACCTATCGGAAACATTACTTTCGACGAAGCAGAATCTGCTTACGCCGAAATAGTACGAGCAGGCACAAAAGCCGGTGCGGACATCCTGTTTTTCGAAACCTTTACAGACCTGTATGATTTAAAAGCTGCCATAATAGCCGCAAAAGAGAACTCGAATCTTCCTATTTTTGTATCCGTAGCTCCTGATGAAAATGGAAGGTTACTCACAGGCGGAGACCTCGAAGCTTATGTAGCCCTTGCTGAAGGTCTCGGAGTGGATGCTCTGGGTATGAACTGCGGATTCGGTCCCAAACAGTTCTTAAAATTCCTGCCGGTTATCACAAAGGTTTGTTCCATCCCGATCCTCGTACAGCCCAATGCAGGTCTTCCCAAGGTCGTAAACGGTGTGACCACTTTCGATGTTATGCCCGATGAATTTGCTGCGGACGAACTCGAACTTGTAAAGGAAGGATGCTGTATTGTAGGTGGATGCTGCGGTTCCACTCCCGAACATATTTCTGCATCCGTACGCCTGTGTGAAGATACATTCTCCGACAAAGATTCTTTACCTCCTACGGTTCCGAAGAATCTCACCGTTATCTCTTCATACACTCATGCCGTGTATTTCGGGGACAGACCTCTCCTTATCGGTGAAAGGATAAATCCTACCGGCAAGAAAGCGTTAAAACAGGCATTACGTGACAAAGACATCAACTACATCATAAACGAAGCCATAGCTGAAGAAGAAGCCGGTTCGGATATTCTGGATGTAAACGTAGGTCTTCCGGAGATAGACGAATGTGAAATGATGGAAACCGCCATAGAAGAGATCACCGCTATCAGTACTCTTCCGCTCCAGATAGATACATCGGATATAAAAACCATGGAGAGGGCTCTTCGTATATACAACGGTAAACCGCTCCTCAACAGTGTTAACGGAAAGTTGGAAAGCATGGAGGCCGTATTCCCGTTAGCCAAAAAATACGGTGCCGCCGTTGTAGCCCTGACTCTGGACGAAGAAGGAATTCCCGAAACCCCTGAAAAAAGAGTGGCTATCGCTGATAAGATAATAAAGAAAGCCGCTGAATACGGTATAGATAAAAAAGACCTGATATTCGATACTCTGACCATGACAGTAAGTACTGATATCAACAATGCAAAAATCACACTTGAAGCATTGAGAAAGATACGATACGAATACGGCATAAACACAGTTCTTGGCGTTTCGAACGTAAGCTTCGGACTTCCTCTTCGAAGCATCATGACCAGTACATTCTTTACACTGGCCATGGAGAACGGCCTGAGTGCCGGTATCATCAATCCCCTAGACGAACGTCTCATGGCTGCGTACGACAGTTTCCTGACACTGCGCGGATTCGACAACCAGTGTTTGAGATATATCGGCAAATACAGTGAAAAAACCGATCCCTACACCGCAAAGCCCTCGACCTCAGGTACCCCCGGTACCAACGGACAAACAGCTGACAGTGCAAGTGCGTCAGCTACCAGCAGTGAGAAGCCGGCTTCACCTCTCTTTACTGCCGTAACAAAAGGAATGATAGATAAAGCCGGAACCGAATGTAAAAACATGCTGGCCGCAGGTACCACTCCGATAGATATCATTGACAACAATCTGATACCGGCTCTTGATGTCGTAGGTAAGGGATTCGAAGAGAAAAAAGTTTTCCTTCCCCAGCTGCTTATGAGTGCAGATGCCGCAAAATCGGCTTTTGATGTTATCAAGCAATACTATGCTGAGAATGGAACAAAGGGTGAATCAAAAGGTACTGTAGTCATGGCTACGGTAAAAGGGGATATTCATGATATAGGTAAGAATATCGTAAAAGTTCTTCTTGAGAATTATGACTACACCGTTATCGACCTCGGAAAGGATGTAGCTCCCGAGACAATAGTCGAAACAGTTCTTGAGCACAATATCATGCTGGTCGGTCTGAGTGCTCTGATGACTACTACTGTCGTTAGTATGGAAGAGACCATAAAACAACTGCGTGAGAAAGCTCCTTTCTGCAAAGTTGTGGTAGGCGGTGCTGTTCTTACCCAGGAATATGCCGATAAGATTGGTGCCGACAGATACTCGCCTCAGGCGATGGATACCGTAAAATTTGCAAAAGAAGTGTTTGGGAAGTAATACCTTATAACCGACGGTCAGGGGCAGCGGCTTCGGATCTAAAACCGGAGTCGCTACGCAGGATATGCCTGCCGCCCACAGCCTCATCTTTACTTCGGACATTCGCAAGCGTGCCCCCGGTCGATACCGGGGGCACTTGTGCTTCATTCGGAAAACGATTTGGATAATCGTTTTCCGCCTCGTTCAGATGGTTTGTGGACGGTGGCATAT
>JAEEGL010898410.1_pt1 | contig 13368 bp, 8 predicted proteins | sample 9134231 | NCBI WGS metagenome assembly JAEEGL01 (sample SAMN16246548, study PRJNA631951) | gut metagenome | biome: gut microbiome; feature: rumen; material: fiber-attached | host: Bos | place: Iran: Karaj | collected 2018-10 | reverse complement strand
TATCATTACCTTGAGGTATATCACCGCCTTGGAAATTATCTATTACATTAACTCTTTGTTGTGTACCTATAACTCTATTAATAGACCATTTCTGTAAATCTTTATTTACGTTATATAAATTCATTTCGTCTGGTACATCAACAATAGTCATTCCTCCACTAGGAGTAATATAGTTTTCATATGGATGACCATATCTATCATAATCTCTATATGGAAGACTAGAATTATCAGAACCGAAGCCAGTCATGTCTATACTTGATTCAGGTAATATTCTTCGTTTTGTTAATGTTACACCAGAAGCAGTAATATAATCGGACTTAGTTATTTGCTTAGCTTGATAAGCAGAGTGACTAAGTACCATATTATAATTAAACTGAGTTATACGTCTTTGTCTTTCAACCATCGCATTATTGTTTATTAACAAATCATTTGATGCTTGAATATTATCGTCATATTCTCCTGTTGTAATTATAGTATTAGGTATTTCATCACCTGCACTTACAGTAAGAGGATTAAGCCAATACTCAGTATGCATTCTCTTATTTGGCTTAATAATGCGCCCTACTGTTTGACTAAATATAGGGCCTATAATAGGTATATTAGCCCCTTCTGGACCAGACTCAAGATAAGGTCTATCGTAGTAATGTTTTTCTTCGTAATGGTATTTATCAGTTATAAAATGTCTAATAGGAGCAAGTGGATTTACTGGATTAGGGAACCAAGTATTAGAATAATATTCTTGTCTGCTACCCCATTTAGAGTCAGAGAAATCTACATCTGCTTGTACTCTACGATACCAGTTAGGTCTCCAATACATAATCTTTCCACCGGTAAATGGAGTATTACCACTACCCCAGAATCTACCTTTACGCATTGGGTCATATCCAGACTCTATATATTTTCTTCTTTCTTCTTCTGTCTGTCCTAAACCAAGTTGATAAATAATTGGTAATTCATTTAATTGGTCTGAACCAGGTGTAAGTTCTCCTAAAGTTTTAAATACATCTGTTATACTTGTTGCATCCATTAATGCATGGGCACGAACATCAAATTTTGATAAACCTCTAGCTAAGAACTTACCTAAGTTATCTGGATTACCATATTCATCTTCACCAAAAAATGGTTCAGAAAAATAATTTATCATGCCTGGTATTTGAATAAGCATATATATTGGTAATGCTCTTTTAAGTAAGAAATTACCGGCTAAAGATATACTAGAACCTTTAGATACATTTGAAAATCCAAGTAAATCAGAAGAAGCTCCTATACCTTCTGATAGTCTGTTTAATATATTGAAAGTTATAGTACTTCTTTCATTAAAGTTCTTAGTCATATATTCTGGATTAAGCATATCTCTGCCTGCAAAATATTGAGATATATAATCAACGACTGAGTTTTCTCCAGAATATACATCTTGTAAAGTAATACCTTTTTTAGATATATAATACATTTTAGGATTTATTTTACGCCCATTACTCATAAAAGCTTCAAATCCTTCACCAAGAACTTCATTAAAGTCTGTAGCCATAATGGCATTCATTTTCTCTGCGTAATCAACGTATTCAAATCCATTTGTCCAGAATGCTTTATTTTTGGTTATTTTACCTAATGTTTTATCAAAAAGTTCATCTATAGAAAAATCGTCTAATCTAAATATGTCATCTATTCCATATTCAGGCATTATTTCTTGATTACCAAGATCAAGAAATTTATTTAATATTTTATATTTAAATTCGTAAGCTTTTAATTTTTTTTCGTCAGTAATACCTTTTGATATTAATATTTTTTTATATTCATCCCAGCTACCATTAAATTGATTACCCAAAGTTAAATTAGCCATTTGTCTTTGAGAATTCACAGTAGCTTTTAAATTCATAAATGTATTTGCGTTTGTTACATCATATAATTTAAATTTACCAGGTAATTGACGAGTTATATAATTTCCAACTTCATTTTTTTCTAAGACAAATACTTTCTCATTTATTTGTGCTATAGGTAAATTAGCATATTCTCCACCAAAATTATCAGCAAGAAATTGCCCTATACTATATTGCCCTGTCCTTTCTGTTAAAGTAGGAGCATATTGCCCAGGTGCTATTAAACCACCAAATACTTTTGGTTGACCTACTTGACCACCACCAAGCATTCTAAAAGGATTGAATTTTGTTAAAGGTATTTTAAAATCATTAGAAAGTGACCTTATAAATCTATTCATTTTATCTTTGGTCATATGATAATCTATTATATTTCCAGTTTCATCTATTCTTATAGATGAATCTATTATCATATTTTCCCATAGATTATTTTTTAATACTTTACCTTTACTAGTAACATTTGTTGTAGGGTCACTAAATATATCATTTATATTATCTAGGAAACTTCTGCCTGTTTCGAAATCTTTCATATCAAGATTTACTTTATTTTTCATAGAACTCTTTACTACAAGTCTCTTTGACTCTTTATCGAGCTCTAATACATCTCCAAGCGTAAGTGCCCTATAACCTGTTCTTTGAAGGTCTGTAAGTCCTTTATCAGTGTCTAAAGACATAGCACTTATTAATTCATCGAAATATGTTTCTTTAAAAGAATAAGATCCTCTACGAACACCTTTTAATACATGGTCTGCTTCTTCAGAAAATTGCTTAAATTGTCGTAATGCATTTGATAATTCTGTATCAGCATAATTTTTTCTTACATTAGGGTTATTTTGTAACCTATGACTTATCATATCTCTTAATATATTTAAGTCATCTCTTGAGTCTCTTATTACTTTACGCATATTATAAAAATCCATTTGGCCTGTTTCAAATGAACTTCTTAATTCTCTTAATGCGTCTACTAAAAACAGTCCATCTCTATTTTCTCTACGGAATATAGAATTTTCAGGAGCACTCCATGTTCTATGTTTTTGTAAAGCCATTTGAGCGGGTGTAAGATTTCTAATCTTAGTCCAATCTCTTATTGCACCAAAAATAGCACCCATATTCTCGGTGCTATTTTTTGAAACATTGTCGGCTACTTCTAATATAGGCTTAATTATAGGTTTTAAATAACCTTTTTTATAAGCAGTATATCCTAGAACTCCAATGACTCCTGCTGTTATTAAATTGTGTAAGTCAATAAAAGACTTGCCTTGGTCGTCAGATAATAATTCCCTGTCGTCGTACAGCATCCATTACCTCACTATCATTCCATTTTCCACTAGTAATAATAGGGAAGTCTATAATCTTTGTCTTAAGTTCTTCTTCTATTTCTTCTGAGAAGTAACTCATAGGATCTATACCACTTGCATATAAAGAGTCTACAAACTCTTTATTATTAGAATCAAATGACATTACTTCTTCATTTACTTCTTCTGATTTATCTTCAAGACTATAATCAAAGCCTTTATATTTAGCTACCCTTTCTGCTCTTGCTGTATATTTCATAAGTTTTTGTATTGTCCATGTTTCCATTTCATCATATGTATATTCCGGTATAAATGCTTTTATTAAATCCATGCATTGCTCTTGAAATGTAACATGATTTTTATATTCGTTATAGAAAGCAACTGGGTCACTTATATTCTTTACACCAGATATATTTTCTATATGTTTAGCAGCATATTCTGGAAGACCAGCAAAACCTATTTCAAAATCATAATCTTCTGGATATAAGCATGCTATGCTACATATCTTTTCTTCTGTCTCGTATCTTGAATAAGATAAAGAATATATTAATCTAAATTCTTGTATAGTAAGTGTTCTAAATAAAAAGTCTTTATTTTGAAATATTATATGTATTAACTTATGGTCTTTATTATTTTCTTTTAATAGATTAATCTCTTCTACAGTAAGCATTATAGTACCTCTATACCATACTCTTTAGTAAATCCAGAATTTTCCATTATGATTTGAGCAAGTGTAGAAGGGTATCCTGAATCTTCTTTAGCCATTGTCATGAAATCATAATTAAATGGGAACAATACACAGGTTCTACAAATAACTTCTTCTCTGTATAAAGAGTCTACGTTTTCTATAGCTACTATTTGTTTATATTCATATCTATTTAAAGTTCTAAATATAAAGTCTTTCTCTAGTATTTTAGTATGGAATACTTTTTCGTTTGTAAATTGTTTCTTCCATACGTCTACTTGAGCAAGTGTAGGGCCGCCTGGAAATACTGTAATATTACCATTATCAATTAAGTAATCATCTTCAAATGAATCAGGCCTATAAGAAATATCTACTTCTTTATGTGTAGGAACAGTCTCTTCGTATTTTATTTCTGGATTAGGATAAGAGCTTTCAAGAGGTGTACCATCATCTCTGAAATCAGCATATATATCTTCCTGATATTCTTGTTCTTTTTGCTCCTGTTCCTGTTGTTCAAGTTTTTCTTGTGCTTCTTGCATTAAATCGTCTAATTCACTCATGCGTTAATCCTTTCTGGTTCTACTTCGTTATATATGTATTGTACATCTGAAGATGATGTAGACTCATAAAGACTAATATATTTATCTGAGTCATTTATTTCATCTGACTCTTTTATATCTTTTGCAATAAATTCATATACTTCTGATATTGGATTACCAGAAGTATCATATTCAACTGTTTGGCTTCTAAAAAATACGTCTATTATTGTTTTTGTATTACTATTATTACCAAGAACTATTTTTATATTTTTTCTATTTTTACGGAATGTCTTGTAATTATCTTCATTAAAAAAAGAATTATAATGAGGATTAGTAGAAACAGAATTATCTGTATCGGATGTTTCTTCTTCATCTTCTTCTATTACATCAGATTTAGATTTTTTATCTGATTCCTTTATTAAAGTCTGAAGTGTAGTAGTATCTAATATGCCATTATCATTAAGGCCATTTTTAGATTGGAATTCTTTTACTTTATTTGAAAGTTCAGCATCATATTCTTTAGAGTCAGTATTAACAAAAATACCAGCTTTATTTAAAAGCTGTCTTACTTGTAATATAAAACCAAACACTATAGGCAAAGAAACAGCACTATATTTTAATTCTTTATATTCATAACCTGTTAATTCTGGAATTGTAAATTGATGTAATGACATTCTACGCCTCCATGCTTGTTAAGTTTATATAGCCCGTTACGTTATCTTTAGTTTGTATCATTTTCCAACCATTCTCGTATTCTTTTATAATAGTAGCTTGTGTAACTTCTGATAATACAACACAAACACCATGACTTTCTGATGGTCCATAATAAATAACAGTGCCAGAAGGTATTCTTATTTTTTCGTTATTTCTATTGTTATATATTTCGTCTATTTTATTTTTTGTTTCGTTATTAAGCTCACCGGTTATTTCTATAGAGTTATCTTCTTGAAACTGTTTAATAGCATTTGATATCTGAGTATTATTCATATTAGAATCATTTTTATAACCTATAATATTTAATTTATCTGCATATGCATATATATCATTACCAACTAATGCTTCTTTGGTATTACCTAATCTACTATTGTTTGGGTCAATCCATTCATTTTTATTAAAATTATCTATTTCTTTTTGATTATAATCTGCATTAGAAGTAATATCATTAAATAGAATTTCTTCTAATTGTGTTTGAGCTTCTTGATTTTTAATTGGTATTTTTAAAGTTCCGCTAACTATTCTGCTACCTATTGCAACATCATCAAACGTATTAGAAGCATATCCATAAATAGGTTTTAACTGTTCTTGTAAAGAATAAGCTATATAACCTATTTCTGTTTGCTCTTCATCATCTATATATATCCTAGTATCAGTACCAGAAAAATATTCTTCTATAAATAAATTATTTTCTCTTGGTTCTATACGTGGAATATATTTATGAGTAGCTGGAACTTTTCCAAATTCATTATCAGCCATCTTTTACCTTTCTATGTTAACTATCCATTTATAAGGTGTCATATTATAAGGATATATAGTAAGCTCAACACTTTCAGGGGTTTTTCCTATTGTAGGTTCATACATAAATGAATTTAAAAAAGAATAGAAGTTAATATGATTATTATCACCTTGAACTTGTACAAGATTACTTCTATATCTGTAATCTTTATCAGAATATTTACTTACTGCGGACATCTTTACATTTAATAAATTTTTAGAACTAATATTAGTAGTAAGTTCACTTGATAATAAACTATTAACCTGTGATAAAGTAGTATTTATTTCAGAAGGAAGTATGCCAAATTCAAATGTAACACCATCGTTTATAGTTTTATTAGTAAGATTTTTAGATATTTGTTGGATTAGTAACCATGTATCATTATCAATAACACCGGTTACAATTCTATTATTTTCTTCTTGTATTCTTTTTACATATTTTTCTGTCTCTTCATCAAATACAGAAGTATATTCAAGATTTGCTTCAGGATAAATTTTATTTAATTCTTCTTTTACTAGTGATATATAAAAACTAGAGTCATTAAAACTCAATTTTGGTATTTCTATAATTTCATGGCCAGAAAAAGAATTAAATACATCATCTGCTATTACATAACCTCTATCTGTTACGTAATACTCCATTCCATCTTCACCAGTAACTAAATCCATTATTTGTATATTTGATTTATATGGATATATGTCTAATAAATCAGAACCCATATCTGGTTCTCTAAATAATCTTGTTCCAGATTTATTTACAACATAACCATCTAAACGTTTATTTTCTGTAACTAAATCTGAATCAACAAGAAGGCTATTATATAATCTTGTATCTACTACTCCATTAGCATTAAATCCATTATCTGCTTGATACTGTCTAACAGCTATACTTGTTTCATGGTCAAATACACCGGTTGTATTTACTGTATAACCATTTTTATTTAATAATACCTGGACTTCTAATACGTCTGAACCTATAAAAGTATTAGAAGAGGACTCGTATAAATTTCTAGCTAATGCTATTTTTTCTCTATTAGCTCTTTCTCTGTTTTCAGATTCGTTTTCTACTTTTTCTCTAATATATCTATCTATATCATTTATATCTGCACCAAAGTCATCTGCTATATAAAATCTGGTATTCGATATATTAGAATTAATATATTTAATACCAGACTCTCTATTAGAAACAAGATCCGTAGGCTCTTTTGATTTAAATACAGATAAGTCTCTAGCAACAAATTGAAATACATTTTCTGTAAATAAGTCTTCTACTGATATCGTTTGTCCTTCATCAGTAAGGTCTATTCCATAAATAAACATAGAGCACCAAGCTCCATATTCATTTGCAGAAACAATCATGATATCAAATAATGGTAATTCATCTGCTTTAAGTTCTTTAACATTGCCAAGCCAGTTTTTACAATTATCATTACTAGCAAGTTCTTCAATCCAATGTTGATTTATAAGAGTAAAAACCATTGTGCCTGCATATATTCTTGTTCCTCTAGTAACTCCATTAATATTAGTTCTTCCAAGGTTAATAACAGGTTTTTTATTTCTATACATAGAATAACTAATAGTAGTTAAATTACCGATGGCAATAGGCGTACAGCCAGGTAATATTATAAAAGCTATGGTATCTATACCAGAAAAACTTTTATTAAATTTAGTTACTTGAGATACAGATGTTTCCATTTTGACGCTCCTTATAAAAAAATTATAACATCTGCATTTTTCCTTTTCAATAACGCAAAAAATAGGCATACCGATGCCTAACATCGGTATGCCTGCCTATGAGAAAGAGAGAAAATTTATTATACAGAGGCAACGTTTGTTGGGAGGGTACCTCTGATATTACCTGAAGAGTCTCTTGTGTATACACCACGAATAAGTGGACTAAGTCTTCTTGCGATCCATGTAACCTGCTTAGACATGATTACTGTATCAACAGAAACACCACTTGATTCATTAAGAATATCTACATCATAAATCTTCTGGAATGCTGTATGTCCATACTCTGAACCAAATGTAAGAGTTACATCAAATGGTGGAAGAGTATCAGCATAAATGATATTTTCACCCCTGATTGGAGAGAAACCTGCTGGTACATTAATAGGAGTAGCTGTTTCATCTGCATTACTCCAGTTGTCTACAAATCCATCTGAACCAATTGTAGGTGCTCCATTAGAACCAGGTGCAACCTGAGCATCAATTGAATTTGTATAATCACCAGAAGTTGTTGCTCCATAAGAGAAACCATATCCATTACGATTTTGGTTTGTTGTATATCTTGTCTGACTGTCAATTGAATCTCTATCAAGAGTGGCATCATTTGTTGTGCCATTCTGTGCATAAGATACAGTTGCATTCCATTTGATAAGATCAAGTGCATTTAAGAAGTCTTCTGAATTAGCCTTTTTGTTATTAGCTGCTGCTGTAAACATAGCAGCTGGAGCAAGGTCAGCCCATACAGATTTAAGTGACTCTGTAAGTGCATCATGGTCAAACATAGCGAATACCATTGAACCTGCTATACCTCTTTTTCCACGAGAAAAACTTCTGGCATCAGGAGAGCCACATGTAAAAACAGGAGCCTTATCTCTCTGAACTGCCCAAGAAATCTGTTGCAGTTCGCCAATTGCTTTATTTGCAAATGTAGCAACTAAGTCAGCACCAGAAAAACTTGTTAAGGTATTAATGGTAGGACTAGCCATTGTCATTTCCTCCTTTTAGAATTTAATTCATATTCCGAGAGGTTTTTAGGCCTCTCGGAAAAATATTTTAAACTGCTGGAGTAAGACCAACAGTAGTCTTAATAGTACGAAGTTCCATAGGAACTGAAAGAGTAAGTTCAATAGAAGCTTCACCAATAAGAACTTGTGCCTGAGTAGCTAATATCTGGAACTCATAGTTAAGGATTTCTCCATCTTGAAGAAGCTTTGAAAGTCTCTTAGAAATCTGAGAGCTAAGTGCATTTCTCTGCTCAACAGTATTCTCTTCTCCAAGATATGGATCAGCAACTTCTCTTATCTGCTCGATAACATCAGTAACAATCTTAACAGTAGAAATTCTCTGGTAGTCACAGTTAGAAGAACCACATGTGCAACCATCAACAACATATGGAACTGAAGTAGCTGTAGCTGAACCTTCATTTTTAACTTTAAATGTAACCATATGGTTAGCTGTTAAAGCATCCATCTGTTTGTTAGAGAACTTAAATCTGATACCCTTGCAACCTGGAATCTGCTTATTTGTAGGTGCAGATTTAATAGCAATCTGTCCGCAAAGAGCAGCGTATGCAATTGCAGGAGAACCATAGTATCTACCAATTGTATCTGAGCTCATTATTACTTCAGGGCCAACAACAAGTGTTGTGTACCAACCAATGTCGATATACTTTCCATCGTCGTCAGTAAGAAGATTGCCTTCGTAATCTTTCATATAATGAATATTATTATAAGAAAGAAGTCTTTGAGCATATCTCTCAACACCCTTAAGTGTTGTATTTGAGTTAGGCTTAACATCTATGAAACCATGTGTCATCTTTGTTCTGTATGTAAGTGCAGCGCAAAGAAGAGCAAGTTCATTATGGAATGAGCTATTAGGATTTACAGTCTGTTCCATATCAGCATAAGTACCTGCTGAATATATGAAATCAACATGATAGTTTTCAAGGATCTGATAAGCACCTTGCTCTTTAAGATATCCAACATAAGCAGCTTCGATATCACCAGCAGTTACATCAGCTTCTGTGTATCTCTTACCAGCAAGAGCTTCAAACATTTCGTTATTTGTTGGGCTAACTCCGTCTGTACCACCTGTTAAGTAATACTCACCAACTGGGAAATCAGCTGTGTTAGCTTCGTCATCGTCAGTAACTATTTCAAATACGTCATTAAGAACATATTTAGCAAGTTCATCACGAAGAACACCAACAGTTCTAATCTTTGTAGAATCGAAGTAGAATGGCTTATCTGATGCACCAACTACCTTTTCAGCAGGTTTAACAAATGTATATCTCTTACCAATTGTTTCGCCAGCCTGGTCTGTAAGTTCTGTAATCTTAAGAAGTGAAGCACCAGTTGCAATAGAACCATTGTACTTAGCTCCGCCATACTTTGAACGAACTTCAAAGCTTGCAGTAATATCATTTCTTTCAACATATGTCCAAACGATTTCTACTGCATCTGAAAGAGCAAATGCTGTTGGGTCAAATGTTACAACTTTCTTTCCATCTACTTCTGAAAGTGTGTAGCCATCAAGAGTAGCTTCATAATCAACTTGTCCAGCATGTCTAACCTTAACAACAACTTCGTTAACGTTATCATGATTGATTGTTATAGCATTAGATGAATTTTCTTCATCAATGAAATTACTCTGAACTGTTACTTCGTTTTGTACGTATGTTGTTTTGTCATAAGCTTCATATGTTACAACAACAGTATCATCAGCAGACTCAGTTAATTGAGAAGAAGGTACTGTAACCTTAAAAGTACCATCAGAATTCTTTGTTACAGAGTACTCATTTAAGCTGAGATCAAGAACATTACCATTTACAGTTACCTTAGGATAACCTTTGGCATATGTAGCAACAACATTACCAGTTGTATCTGGAACTGTATTTGTTTCTGTACCTATTGTGTATGAACGCATTACATCATTTCCTAAAGAATCTGTTGTAATAGCGTCAACAGGTGTCTCATAAATAAATCCATGCTCTGCATCACTAGGAATAACGATTTCTGTTTCTGTATTATCAGCAACAGTTTCTGTTATTTGCTGAGAAGCTTTAAACTTCATATACTGATATTCAGCAACACCAATTGCAGAAGATGCATTAAAGAAATTCTTTGGTATATTGTACTCACCAATGTAAGCATTCATATCTACTGCAAGGTCTGTAGGAGCTGTATCAGAAGCATTCTTCTTGTAGTAAAGTGTAGGAAGTGCTACAAATGGAAGTGCCTCTAACTGGAATTTTAATGCTTTATTGCCAGGAATACTAACGTTAATAGTAGTTCCAGGTTTTACAGTTTCTATTGTTTCTGTAGTCTTTTGTACTGTAACAGAAGCTTGAGAACCAGTAACACGCATGCAACGAACATCAGTAAAGCCATTTCTGAATGCCTGTTTTGCGTACTTAGTTAGGGTTGTACCGTTAGGATAACCATTATCATCAACGTCAGAACCAAAAACTTTAACTACAGTTTCAGCACTAACTTGAACTGGCTCCATCACTGGACCATCCAGTGCAGTACCCGTGATAAGCAAACTCTTACTAGAACCGACTTCTTCAGAATCTGGGATAGATGTTAATCCACCATCCTTGAACTCTACTAAGTGGCCTGGAAGGTTTGGATACAGGTTTTGAATAGCCATTTTTGTTTTCCTCCTTATAGTTTAGTTATTATATGTAATACCATTATCGCCATCGAAAAAGTCAAGCTCTATGTTATTTCTCTCATTTCTCTGCAACAATGATTTTACTTTATCTGTTTGTAAAGGTTTTAATCCAAGTGTTGTATTAATAGCATTAATTCTAGATTGTCTTACTCTAGTTATTTTTTCTAGCCTTATATAATAATATATACTCCTCATGTTTTTATTTTCGGCATAATTTAATGAACATTTTGGAGAAACTTCTTTTAAAAATAATATTTCGGATAGTCCTTTTCTTTTTAAGTAACCAGCATACACTATTAATAATGTTTCTAGTTTAGACATATATTCTCTTGCTTCTTGAGCATTTCTACCATAAATATTAAACTCAACATTGCAATCAAACCATTGTCTATATATTAATATTGCATCACCAGTTTCATTATCTTGTTCATCTTTTTCTTTTATGACATTCATTAAAATTGGTTTTATAGGTGTATCTTCTGTTACTTCTCTAGTATTAATTTCTATTGTTATTTGTGGAAGGATTATGTCATCAGTATTTTCACCATATTTAATATCAGGTGAAAATTCACCCCAATCTGTTCCCCAAGCAGCGTTACATAATTTTTTAATTAAATCTGCTAGTTCTTCTAACGAGCTTATATTACCATCAGCATAATCAGGTATAGCTGTTTTAGTTTCATCTATAATTTCGTTATAATGAATAGTTGGTTTTGGTTTTTCATAAAGATTTTTATCTTCATAAGAAGCCTCTTTTATAGGCCTTGAAGAAAAATATCTTTCGTATGCTAACTCTCCAGAATCCTTCATTCTTCTTCCTCAAGAAAACTTTCTATTTCACTAAATACAGTAATTGCTTGTGTCATATAATTTGTCATTAAGTTTAGTTTTACTTTTATTAAATTCTCATAATAATATGGAACGAAATCTATTTTATAATAAGTTAATACATCTCTATTTTGTAACGCATGAAGTATTTCTGTAGAGTCTGATTTTAATGAACCAGACCTAATCATTTCATGCATATTCTGACCGATATAAAACTGAAATAATTTATTTAAATAAATTATTGCCATTTGTATCATTCTAGTATTAACAAATAATTTTAAGTCTTTATTTTCAGATAATGTTACGCCATTATATACAACGGGTCTTTCATATAAAGGACTTTGTCTAAAAGCAAGAATTCCATAATCATTTAATTCTTGTAAGACTTCTTCTGAAAACTCTGTATATAATTGTGTATTTTCTATAGGAACATTAGTTGTTCCATCTATTATTCTTATGTTAGACGCAAGTGAAGCATAAGCATAACAAGAATTTGTTATTACTGTACCATAGTTATATTTAAGATCACCTGCGGTTACAATAACCATGAATTTGTAATATGGATTGTCAAGCATTTCAAGATTCCAGTTCAAGCAGTTTATAAGCATGTCTTTAACTTCATCTGCTTCGTATAGATAATCATTGGTATATAGATTGTTATATCCAATTATTCCATACGTAACTACTCCGTAGTTTAACTGTTTTATACAGAAGTTAAGTAATTGATTGAGATAAGAACGATATTTATTTTCCGTAGTAGGCATTAGATAATCTTTATCTGAATGATAATATTTTTTGTTATATCCAGCGTATTCTTCTTCTGAGTCATCTGGATAAATATCATCAAGCATAGCATCTACTGGAATAATAAAATCTATGTTTTCTGATTCAAGAATTTCGTATGTTCTATCAAGACAATTATATAGCATATCCTTAGTATAATTCAAACCACAATATCCACCATAAAAATAATTAGTGGTTTTATTGCAATTATAAAATGCACCTTCTGTAGGTGTAGCTGGGTCTACTTCATAATATGCATATATTTTATTTTTTCTGTCTTGAGTTTCTTTATTTATTTGAGTACATAATCTTTCGATAGTAGGATAATCTTTAAAATAATAAATTTTATCCTGCATATTAAATTCTTCTGGGAAAGAGAATTTAATATTATCTATATCAATAGTAACTTTTATATCATTATATATTTCATTACTTTCAGAAGCAGAAAATATAAGACCTTCTTGTATTAC
>JAEEGL017261493.1_pt1 | contig 13369 bp, 5 predicted proteins | sample 9134231 | NCBI WGS metagenome assembly JAEEGL01 (sample SAMN16246548, study PRJNA631951) | gut metagenome | biome: gut microbiome; feature: rumen; material: fiber-attached | host: Bos | place: Iran: Karaj | collected 2018-10 | reverse complement strand
GGCTACGCCAACATCGGCGAGGCCACGGTCTTCGCCCTCGGCAGCGGCATCGGCTGGTTCCTGGCCATCGTGGCCATCGCCGCCATAAGGGAAAAACTGCGCTACAGCCACATTCCCCCAGCCCTGCGCGGCGTGGGCATCACCTTCATCATCACCGGCCTCATGGGCTTGGCTTTCATGTCGTTTATGGGATTTAAACTTTAGGAGTTAAGGAGACAGGAGATAAGGAGTTAAGACAATAGTATTATGACTACAACACTAATAACTGCAATAATAATTATTCTGGTCGTCATCCTGCTACTGGTGGCGCTGCTGCTTGTTTTGCGCGCCAAGCTCATACCACAGGGCAACGTGAAGATAACCATAAATGAAGTCGGAGGTCAGAAGTCGGAGGGCGGAGAGGAACTCAAACCTCAGACCTCAGACCTCAAACCTCTTATAGTCCCCACGGGCGGAACACTCATCAGCACCCTCAGCGAACAGGGCGTCCACCTGCCCTCGGCCTGCGGCGGCAAAGGCTCCTGCGGCCAATGCAAGTGCCGCGTCGTCAAAGGCGGCGGCAGCATCCTCCCCACCGAGACACCCCACTTCAGCCGCAAGCAGATACAGGAAGGCTGGCGCCTCGGATGCCAGGTGAAGGTCAAAGAGGACCTAAGTCTCAAGCTCCCCGAGAGCATCCTCAGCATCAAGGAATACGAGTGCACGGTGGTCTCGAACCGCAACGTGGCCACCTTCATCAAGGAGTTCAAGGTGCAGCTGCCTGCAGGCGAGCACATGGACTTCGTGCCCGGAAGCTACGCCCAGATTAAGATTCCCACCTTCCGCATCAAGTACAGCGACTTCGACCGCAGCCTCATCGGCGACGAATACCTACCCGCATGGGAGAAGTTCAAGATGTTCGACCTCGTCTGCGTCAACACCGAGCCCACCGTGCGCGCCTACTCCATGGCCAACTACCCCGCCGAGGGCGACGTCTTCATGCTGACAGTAAGAATAGCCACACCGCCCTTCACGGCCGACCGCAGTGGATTCCAGAATGTCAACCCTGGTATTGCCTCCAGCTACATCTTCTCGCTGAAGCCCGGCGACAAAGTCATCATGAGCGGTCCCTACGGCGAATTCCGCGTACGCGGCACCGAGGATGGCACATGGAAGGATGACCCCAAGGGCAACGAGATGATATGGGTTGGCGGCGGCGCCGGTATGGCTCCCCTCCGCGCACAGATCATGCACCTCACCCGCACCCTCCATTGCACCCACCGTCCCATGCACTACTTCTACGGCGCCCGCGCCCTCAACGAAGTATTCTACCTCAACGACTTCCACCAGCTGGAGAAAGATTTCCCCAACTTCCACTTCCACCTCGCTCTCGACCGTCCCGACCCCGCCGCCGATGCCGCCGGCGTGCCCTACACTCCCGGCTTCATCCACCAGGTGATGTACGACACCTACCTCAAGGACCACCCCGCCCCCGAGGACATCGAGTACTACATGTGCGGTCCAGGTCCCATGAGCAAGGCCGTTGTCACCATGCTCGACAACCTCGGCGTACAACCCGAGAACATCGCCTACGACGATTTCGGTGGCGGTGCCCCGAAGAAATGAGGGAATGTCGCCACAAGGCGGTGCCTCCAAGAAATGACTAACACATTAACGCATTAACACATTAACACATTCAAGATATGAACTTACCCAAAATCCATTCCATCACAAAGAAACTGTTTGTGGCTTTGGTCGGCAGCTTTCTGCTGCTGTTCCTCCTGTTCCACATGACGGCGAACCTTTTCATCCTGCGCCACGACGAAGGGCAGTGGTACTCCGACTTCTGCCATTTCATGGGCACCAACTGGGTGGTGAAGATTTTCGAGGTGGTGCTGCTCGGCGTCATCGCGCTGCATGTCCTGCTCACCGTATGGCTGGCCATCACCAACCGCCTGGCACGTCCCACCCGCTATCATCAGCGTTCCAGGAGCAAGACGCACCCCGGCTCCAAACTGATGATGTGGACAGGCATCCTCATCTTTGTCTGCCTCATCATCCACTTCTGCGACTTCTATTTTGTCAAAATAGGTTGGGTGAAAGGTGAATACATGGTTAAGACCGAGAACTTTTCCAAGCTCGACGAAAAGGCCATGATGGACGAGGATGTGAATGCTATAATCTATCGTGCCTACGAAGAAGGCAATATCACCAACCATGGAAAATGGATACGCCATATCACCTACGACGAGCGTACCCTGATGAAAGATCGTGCCCCCGAACTCGACCCAGAACCCGATTTCTACTACATGGCACGCGAGAAGTTCAGCCACTGGCATATCGTCCTGGGCTACCTTTTCTTCTTCTTCGTCATCTTCATGCATCTGCGCCATGCCTTCCCGTCGGCCTTCCAGACCCTCGGCCTGAACAACTACAAATACAACCCCATCATCGAAGCCCTCGGCAAGATCTACACCTGGGTCATCGTCCTCGGCTTCGCCGCAGTGCCGATACTGGTCTATTTAGGATTGTAAACCACTTACGCATTAACACATTAACGCAATGAACTTAGACTCCAAGATACCCGAAGGTCCGCTCAGTCAGAAGTGGACGAATTACAAAGCCGCGCAGAAGCTGGTGAACCCGGCCAACAAGCGCAAGCTCGACATCATCGTGGTGGGTACCGGCCTGGCCGGTGCCTCAGCCGCCGCCTCGCTCGGCGCCCTGGGATTCCATGTGGACATCTTTTGCCTCCAGGACTCGCCGCGCCGCGCCCACTCCATCGCCGCCCAGGGCGGTATCAACGCCGCCAAGAACTATCAAAATGACGGCGACAGTGTGGAGCGCCTGTTCAAGGACACCATCAAGGGTGGCGACTACCGTGCCCGCGAAGCCAACGTCTACCGTCTGGCCGAGGTCAGCGGCGACATCATAGACCAGTGTGTGGCGCAGGGCGTGCCCTTCGCCCGCGACTATAGTGGCCTGCTGGACAACCGCTCCTTCGGCGGTGCGCAGGTCTCAAGAACCTTCTACGCCCGTGGCCAGACGGGCCAGCAGCTGCTACTGGGTGCCTACGGCGCCCTGAGCCGCGAGATTGCCCGTGGCACCGTGGTGCTGCACGAGCGGCACGAGATGATGGACCTCGTGGTGGTGCCCGACAAGGAGGGCAAGCCCCGTGCCCGAGGCATCATCGCTCGCAACCTCGTCACCGGCGAGCTTGAGCGCTATGCCGCCCACGCCGTCGTGGTGGCAAGCGGTGGCTACGGCAACGTATACTACCTTAGCACCAACGCCATGAACAGCAACGGCAGCGCTGCCTGGGTCTGCCACCGCCGCGGCGCCGCCTTCGCCAACCCCTGCTACGTGCAGATACACCCCACCTGCATCCCCGTCCACGGCGACTACCAGTCGAAGCTCACCCTCATGAGTGAGAGCCTCCGCAACGACGGCCGCATCTGGGTGCCCAAGAAGAAAGAGGATGCCGAGGCCATCCGCCGTGGCGAGAAGACAGCCCTCGACATCGCCGAGGAAGACCGCGACTACTACCTGGAGCGCCGCTATCCCGCCTTCGGCAACCTGGTGCCGCGCGACGTTGCCAGCCGCGCCGCCAAGGAGCGCTGCGATGCCGGATTTGGCGTGGGCCCCACGGGCCTGGCCGTCTACCTCGACTTCGCCGACGCCATCAAGCGTCTGGGCCGCGATGTGGTGGAGCAGAAATACGGCAACCTCTTCCAGATGTACCAGAAGATTGTCGATGTGGATCCCTACGAGTACCCGATGATGATATACCCTGCCGTGCACTACACCATGGGCGGCCTCTGGGTCGACTACGAGCTGCAGACCACCATCCCGGGCCTCTTCGCCGCCGGCGAAGCCAACTTCAGCGACCACGGTGCCAACCGCCTCGGTGCCTCTGCCCTCATGCAGGGCCTCGCCGACGGCTACTTTGTCCTCCCCTACACCCTCCAGAACTACCTCGCCGACCAAATCTACGTTGGCAAGATTAAGGCTGAAGGTCCCGAATTCGACGAGGCCGAAGCCAACGTCCGCGCCCGCATGGACAGCCTCATGAACATCCATGGTGAGCACTCCGTCGACCACTACCACAAGGCCCTGGGCCGCATCATGTGGGAGTACTGCGGCATGGCCCGCAGCAAGGAGAGCTTGGCCACCGCCAAAGAAAAGATTGCCGAACTGGAGGCCGACTTCTACCAGCATGTCTTCATCCCCGGCAAAGCCGTCGAGATGAACCCCGAGCTAGAGAAAGCCTACCGCCTGGAGGACTACTTCGAGCTGGCACGCCTCATCGTGGCCGACGCCACGCAGCGCGAGGAGAGCTGCGGCGGACACTTCCGCGTCGAGCACCAGACAGAGGACGGCGAGACCCTCCGCGACGACGACAACTTCATGTTCGTCGCCGCCTGGGAATACCAAGGTCACGACAAGCCCGAGGTGATGTACAAGGAAGAGCTCAACTACGAGCATATTCAGATTGTTAAAAGGAATTATAAATAATGCGTTAATGCGTTAATGTGTTAATGTGTAAGTGGCTGACGCGACAAAACACTAACGCAATAACGCAATAACACAATAACACATTCGATAAGATGAAATTCACATTACATATCTGGCGCCAAGAAAACGCCCGCGCCAAAGGGCACTTCGAGACCTACGAGATCGACAACATCTCGGCCGACTGCTCGTTCCTCGAGATGCTCGACCAGCTAAATGAGAAACTCATCAACGACCACATAGCCCACCCCGTCTGCTTCGACAACGACTGCCGCGAGGGCATCTGCGGCATGTGCGGCCTCTACATCAATGGTCGTCCCCACGGCAACGACGACGGCGTTACCACCTGCCAGCTCCACATGCGCCGCTTCCACGACGGCGACGAGATATGGGTGGAACCCTGGCGCGCCAAAGCCTTCCCAGTAATTCGAGACTTGGTGGTCGACCGCACAGCCTTCGACAAGATTATCCAGGCCGGCGGCTACATCAGCGTCACTACCGGCGGTGTGCCCGACGCCAACAATATACTAGTGCCCAAACATATCGCCGACCAGGCCATGGATGCCGCTGCCTGCATAGGCTGCGGCGCCTGTGTAGCGGCATGCAAGAACGCTAGCGCCATGCTCTTCGTGGGTGCCAAGGTGAGCCACCTCAACCTGCTGCCGCAGGGACAGCCCGAGGCCCTCGACCGTGCCCGCAAGATGATAATTAAGATGGACGAACTGGGCTTCGGCGGCTGCACCAACACATACGCCTGCGAGGCCGAATGTCCCAAGCAAATCAAGCGTCAAAACATAGCGAGACTAAACCGTCAGTGGATCGGTCAGGCCTTCGGCCGCGACCGCAACGAATAGCTAACAAGAACTAGACTTAAAGTATGCGCAGTACATACAAGATATTCAAAGACAGTGTGCGACAAGTGACACACTACTACATGTTGCTTGTTGAAGAAACCAAAAGCCAACGGCTGGTGGGAAGCACTAACGAATGGGTGCTCGACAACTACTATATGATTAGCGAGCAGGAGAAGGTGCTGAAACCGGAATTAAAGGGGGTGGAAAACAGCAAATGGCATGTGGAGAAGGGCCGCATCGAGATGCTGTGGAACCTTCTCGAAGGTTTCCTGCGCAGATGTCACTGGCAGGTCGACAAAGCTTTGCTGTTCCGCTACCTTACACAAGTGCAGCAGCGTCAAAAAGACTACCTGTGCTATCAGGAGGTGATGGCTCTGCCACCACTGATAAAGACCATCTTGATTGCCGAACTAGCAAAACTCTGCAAGCAGCTTGAGTCCAAGGGCAGCATCCACTATTCGCCCACCGATAAGACACAAGTGGACGGCGACCGACTTAACGAGGCAGCACAGGACAACCTGGTGATGATGAACATCTGGACCTCGCTGAAGAAAATGACCAAACTGCAGATGTCGGAACTCATAGACGCTGTGAGTTTCTCGGAGAAGATGCTCAAAGGCGAGAAAGCCGACATGTACGACCAGATGCAGGACAAGACAAAGGACGACTATCGCGGCAAGGTGGTAAGGCTGAGCAAGAAGCGCAGGGTGAAAGAGTATGACCTCGTAAAAGAACTTGTATCAAAGGCCGACGAAAAAGGCGAGCATATCGGATGGCAACTCTTCCCGCCCAAGAAGTGGAACGCCCGTGCCCACGGCTATGTGTGGATAGTATCGGTGGCATCGCTCCTGCTGGCCATGCTCTTCAGTTACGCCGTGAACGGAGCTAGCAACTGGATTATCTTCGGTGTACTGACAATATTGCTGTGGATACCTATGAGCCAGATAGTCATCGATCTCTTCAACTGGCTCCTCGGCAAGCTGCACAAGCCTGTGGGCACCTTTAAACTGAAGTTCAAGGACGGCCTCATTCCCAACGAGTACGCCACGATGGTCATCATGCCCACCATCCTGAAGAATAAGGCCAAGACCATCGAACTGCTGGAGCAGCTGGAGGTGTACTACCTGAGCAATATCAACCGCGGCGAGGGCAAGGACAGCTTCAATGGACAGAATGGGCAAAACTTATACTACACCCTCATTGGAGACGCCGCCGCGTACAAGGAAGAAGATGCCCCCTGGGACCAGGAGGTGGTCGATGCTGGTCTCGCCAAAGTCAAGGAGCTTAACGACCGCTACGGCGCCCCTATCTTCAACTTCGTGTATCGCCGCCGCGCCTGGAGTGATGGCGAGCAGACTTGGCTAGGCCACGAACGCAAGCGTGGTGCCATACTGCACTTCAACGACCTGCTACTCGGCAACACCTCTGATGCCGACAAGGCCAAGCGCTTCCGCTGCGAAACCATCAGCCAATGGCTGGGCGGAAAAAACTGCCCCATCCAGTTCATCATAACCCTCGACACCGACACCGAACTGGTGCTCTATTCGGCGCAGAAACTCATCGGTGCCATGGCGCATCCTCTGAATCGTGCTCAGTTGAGTGCCGACGGCAAGCGTGTAGACCGTGGCTACGGCATCATGCAACCGAGGGTGAACGTCGACGTGGAGGTGACCAACAAGAGCCGCTACGCGCAGCTCTTTGCCGGCCTCGGTGGACTAGACGTCTATACCACCGCCAGTTTCGAGCTGTACCAGGACATCTTCAACGAGGGGTCGTTCTGCGGCAAGGGTATCTACGACCTTCGCGTGTTCCAGAAGGTGCTGAAGGGTACCTTCCCCGAGAACCTCATCTTGAGCCACGACCTTATCGAGGGCTGCCATATCCGCTGTGGCCTCATAAACGACATAGAACTCTTCGACGACAACCCCTCGAACTATATCGACGACGCTAAGCGCCACCACCGCTGGACGCGCGGCGACTGGCAGATAATAGGTTGGCTGAAAGGCAAGGTGAAGAACGAGAATGGCGAGACTGTGAAGAACCAGGTAAACACCATAGGCAAATGGAAAATATTCGACAACCTGCGCCGCTCAATGCTGAGCCTCGGCCTGATGGTGCTGATACTGACAGGCTACACCCTCGCCTCCTTCCACTCCTCCCTCTCTGCTCTCACGCCTTCATGGTTCGTGCTTGTGGCCCTGCTGGCTGTTGCCAGTCCCATAGTCTTTTTCATCGTAGGACAGATTACCACCCTGCCGCGTTTCGGCAAGCGCTACCGCTACTACATGACCCTGATGCGGGGTTTCAAGGTGATTATCTACCGCTCACTGGTGCAGTTCGCGCTGCTGCCCAAGGAGGCGTGGATGTACACCGACGCCGCCGTGCGTGCCTGCTACCGCATGTGGTTCTCGCACCGCGACCTGCTAGCTTGGATTACCAGCGACGAAGCTGCCAAGAGCACCAAGGGCACACTGGGCGACTACATAGGCAAGTTTTGGTTCAACTACGTGGCCGCAGTAGCTGTCTTCTGTCTGGCGCTGTTCGGCCATGTGGGCTTCGGCGAATGGGGAGCCGCAGGCTTCTGCATAGTCACATGGTGTGGCGCACCACTGCTCATGTACTGGCTCGGCAAGAAGTTCCCGCAGGACAAGAAGAGCCTCACCCCCAAAGAGACCGACGAGGTGCGCACCATAGCCAAGGACACGTGGCACTTCTTCGACAGTCTGATAAAGGAGGAGAACCACTGGCTCATCCCCGACAACTACCAGCTGGGCCGCGAGCCGCTGGAAGACTACAAAACCTCGCCCACCAACATAGGCTACTCGATGACCGCCGTGGTAAGCGCCGCCGAACTGGGCTTCATAAGCAAGAACGAGGCTGTGAAACGCCTCGAGCATATCGTTGACACCGTGAAGCAACTCGAGAAGTGGAATGGACACCTCTTCAACTGGTACGAGCTGAAGACGTTGAAGAAGCTGCCCAACTACTTCGTGAGCACCTGCGACTCGGGCAACTTTGTGGCCTGTCTCTATGTAGTGAAAGGATTCCTTGAAAATATCGACGGTAGCGACAGTCTGTTGGCCACAGTGGAACGACTCATCGACGAGACCGACTTCACCAAACTCTACAATCCCGAGCTCGACGTCTTCAGTATCGGCTTCGACTATGGCGTCCACTCGCTCCTACCCTACCACTACAACAACTTCGCCTCGGAGGCCCGACTGACCTCCTTCATGACCATCTCGCAGGGCGACGCGCCATACAAACATTGGTTCTGCCTGGACAAGACCTTGGTGCAGTACAAGGGTTATAAAGGTGTTGCATCGTGGTACGGTACGCTGTTCGAATACTTCATGCCGCTCATCTTCCTGCCCACTTACAAGCACACGCTGATGGACGAGACCTACAGTTTCGCCATCCGCGCCCAGCGTGCGTTCATACGCAACGTGGCCAAGGGTCTGCCGTGGGGCATCTCGGAAACCGCATACAACGAGCTCGACGACGCGCAAAACTACAAATACCACGCTTTCGGAGTGCCGTACCTGAAGTTCCAGAACACCACCCCCGACCGCATCGTCCTATCGCCCTACAGCTCACTGATGACCATCGGCATCGACGACCGCGCGGTATACGAAAACATACAGAACTTCAAGCGTCTCAACATGTACGACGCCTTCGGCTTCTTCGAGAGCTACGACGAAGAGGACCATGTGCCCGTCCGCGCCCACTACGCCCACCACCAGGGCATGATACTGGCCTCGCTGGCCAATTACCTCGGCGACCACTGCCTGCAACGCTACTTCATGCAGGAGCCCACAATGCGCTCGATGGAGACGCTGCTCAAGGAAAAAGCGCAGGTGAAGCCCTACATCGACCTCAAGGTGACGCAGTACAAGCGCTACCAATACAGCAAGGTACAGACTGAAAGCGACGCCCGCGACTTCGACGGCATTGCCAACGTACCCGAGATAGGCGTCGTCAGCAATGGCCACTACACCGTGCTCCTCAACGACCGCGGCAGCGGCTTCTCGCGCTATAAGAACATCCTCATTAACCGTTACCGCAAGATTTCTTCGGACCACTACGGCAACTACCTCTTCATACGCAACCTCAGGAACGACCACCTTTGGTCGGCCACCTACGCGCCACTCGACACAGTGCCCGAAGGCTACCGCGTCAGTTTCGCCAGCGACAAGATACGCTTCCTGCGCAGCGACAACGGCATAGAGACTTGCACCGACATCACAGTCCTCAAGGACCAGAACGCCGAGATAAGGCGCTACACCTTCACCAACAGCACCTCGGAGGATGTCGACCTCGAACTCACCACCTACGCCGAGATTGTGCTGGCACCGCGCGGCGAGGACGAGAGCCACCGCGTCTTCAACAGCATGAAGATACAGAGCGAGTACGACGCCGAACACGAGACTCTCGTCTTCAGTCGTCCCGCTGCCAACGGCATCCGCCACTTCGCGCTGCACAAACTATGGACCTCCGAGGGCGACAACCTCGTGGAATACGAGACCTCGCGTCTGAAGTTCCTCGGCCGTGGCGGCAGCCTGCGTCACGCCGACGTCATAGAGAACAGCCGCACCCTCGCCGGCACCGTAGGCACCACCCTCGACCCCATAGCATCTATGCGACGCCGCATACACATCGCCGCCGGCAAGCAGGTGGAGGCCTACCTCGTCACAGGCTTCGGCAAGAGCAAGGAGAACCTGCTGCAACTCACCGAGCAGTACCAGAGTCCCATGGATGTCAACTACGCCTTCGAGACAGCTTCGGTGTTCAACAACATGCGCACCGCCCTCTCCACCCTCAAAGGTGTCCACATGCGGCTCTACAACAGCATCTCCAAGTATATCGCACAGACAGCCACCCTCGGCAACCACCGCCAGGAGCTTCTCGCCAAGAACCATCTCTCGCAGAGCGGCCTGTGGCGTTTCGGCATCAGCGGCGACTTCGCCATCGTGCTTATGGAGATCGACAGCATGGCACGTTCTGGCTTCGCCAAAGAGATGCTGCGCGCCTTCGAGTACTATAAGGTACACGGCCTTGTGCTCGACCTCGTTATTATAAATGACGTGCAAGGAGAAGACCATGAGAGCCTCACGCGCTTCATCCGCAACATGGCCGACACCGAACACCTCTGGGCTTCGCACAACGACGCCGGCAAGGTCTTCGTCCTAGACGGCAACGACCTCACCGACGACGAGCGCACGCTGCTGCGCGTGGTGGCACGCCTCACCTTCAACACAACCGACGGTCTCACCCTCGAGCAGCAACTCCAGCGCCTCGAAGCCATCAACCAAATCTATCAGGACAAAATTGAGTACCCTGTACTGCAGCCCAAACGCGAATTCCGCGTGTGGAGCACGCTGGAATACTACAATCAGTACGGCGGCTTCGACAACAACGGCTGCGACTACGTGGTCACCAATACCAACACCCCCATGCCGTGGGTCAATGTGCTGGCCAATCCCCATTTCGGATGCGTCGTCAGCTCCACCATGGCAGGCTTCACCTTCGCCCACAACGCACAGCAGTTCAAGCTCACCGGCTGGAGCAACGATATCGTGCGCGACACCGCCACCGAAATGCTCCTCATCAACCGCCACCAGTTCGTGCCCGCCACGGCACGCCACTCACAGGGTTGGTCGGCCTTCGATGCCGACTACGACGACCTACGAGTCAATGTCCGTGTCTTCGTGGCGACAGAGAAGATGGAGAAATACTACCAACTCAGGCTGCAGAACAAACTCGACACCACGCAGCAACTGCAGCTCGACATGGTCTACAAGCTCGTCCTCGGCGACACCGAGGAAAAGACCGCCCGCTTCCTATACTCCGAATGGGATGAGGCCTCCAACACCCTGCGTGTCCGTAATGTCTACCACCCCATCTACCACGACCAGACGGTACTCCTCACCGCTACCGAGCCCCTCACCGACATCTCGCTCAACTACCCCAACCGCAAACGTCTCGGCCTCACCATAGACATCCCCGCAGGAGGCGAGAAAGAGTTGGCATTTGTGATAGCCACTAGTTCCACTAGTAATCCTAGTGTTACTAGTAACATCCCTGCTATCAACGCCGAGTTCCAGAGCGTCGTCGACTTCTGGGACGAGCGTCTCTCCCATATACAGGTGGACACCCCCGACCGCTCGCTCAACTACATGCTCAACCGCTGGTATCTCTACCAGGTCTACTCTTCGCGCCTCTTCGCACGCGCCGGATTCTACCAAGTAGGCGGTGCCACAGGTTTCCGCGACCAGCTGCAGGATGTCATGTCCATCCTCTACAGCGACCCAGCCTACGCACGCCGTCAGATTCTCGACCATGCGGCACACCAGTTCGCCCAGGGCGACGTGCTGCACTGGTGGCACGAGAGTATGAAGTTGGGCGCACGCACCACCTTCTCCGACGACTACCTCTGGCTGCCGTTCGTCACCTACCAGTACGTCACCGTCACCGGCGACACCTCCATTCTCACTGAGCAGGTGCCTTTCTGCCAGGCCGACCAGCTGAAGCCCGACGAGACAGAGCGCGGTCTCAACTACACCACCTCTACCGAGTCGGCCACCCTCTACGAGCATCTGCGCCGCTCCATCGACCGTTCGCTCTCGCGCATCGGCTCACACGGCCTCCCGCTCATGGGTTGCGGCGATTGGAACGACGGCATGTCTGCCGTCGGCGCACAGGGCAAGGGCGAGAGCGTATGGGTGGCCTTCTTCCTCGCCAACCTGCTGCCCAAGATGGAACAGCTCACACAGATGATGCCTGGTGCCGACCTCTCCTACTGCGAACAGCTCTCCGCCGCCAGGAAGAAACTCGTCGCCGCCATACAGACCTCTGCATGGGACGGCGCATGGTTCCTGCGCGCCTACTTCGACAACGGCGACCCCATGGGCTCGCGCAACAACACCGAGTGCCAGATCGACCTCATCTCGCAGGCATGGAGCATACTCACCGATGTCGCCACCCCCGAACAGAAGACCTCTGTCTTCCGTGAGACCGACCGCCGACTCGTCAACCGCGAGCATGAAATAATCCAACTGCTCACCCCCGCCTTCAAAGACTCGCAGCCCTCGCCGGGCTACCTCGCCAACTACCCCGTGGGCGTCCGCGAGAACGGCGGCCAGTACACCCTCGGCGCCATGTGGTACATCATGGCCCAGCTCAAAGAGGGCCGCTATGACATGGCCTACTACCTCTACTCCATCATCAACCCCGTGCACCGCACCAACTCCCTCGCCGACGTGCTCAAATACAAAGTCGAGCCCTACTGCATCGCCGCCGACATCTACTCCAACCCGCAGCATCCGGGCCGCGGTGGCTGGACATGGTACACTGGCTCCGCCTCATGGGCCTACAAGACCGGTATCGAGAACATCCTCGGTTTCCGTCTGCAGGGCGAACAGCTCACTCTCGACCCCCATGTACCCACCGACTGGCCCTCTTTCACCATACGCTACCGCTATGGCAACTCGACCTACATAATACGCTACCAACGCAGCAAAGCCGCCTCTGCACAGACATTCACCCTCGTCTACGACGGTCAGGAACACGAGATAAACATCTGACTAAATCACCATTCGTAGTGATGCACCCGTTTTGCAGAAACATTGTAATTTTGCAAAACAAAAAAACACATCATTATGGAACATCATCACGAACATGAACACGACCACCACGGTCACCACGAACACGACCATCACGAGCATGGTTACCACGACCATCACGGTCACCACCATCACCACCACAGTCACGCGATAGAGAAACTCTCTACCATATATATAGTGGCCGTAGCCCTCAACATCCTCTTCGTCATCGTCGAGGCCGTCGCCGGCATTGTCGGCAACAGTATCGGTCTACTCAGTGACGCAGGCCACAACCTCAGCGACGTCTTCTCTCTGTTGCTGGCCATGGTAGCCCTCAAGCTGGCCTCGAGCGTTGCCACCAAGCGTTTCACCTACGGCCACCGCAAGGCCTCGGTGCTCATCTCGCTGCTCAACGCCATCATC
>JAEEGL016714605.1_pt1 | contig 13369 bp, 10 predicted proteins | sample 9134231 | NCBI WGS metagenome assembly JAEEGL01 (sample SAMN16246548, study PRJNA631951) | gut metagenome | biome: gut microbiome; feature: rumen; material: fiber-attached | host: Bos | place: Iran: Karaj | collected 2018-10 | reverse complement strand
TTGCCGGTCACTTCGGCGCCGCCCTGCTTGACGGCGATGGTGATTTCCTTGCCCAGTTTGGTGAAGGTCTTGGCCATGTGGCCCCAACGCTTCATCTTCCGTTCCTTGCGGAATTCAAACGCTCTTCCCATGGTTTAGAACTCGATGCGGGTGATGTACTTGTCGATGTCCGCCGCCTCGGGGGCCTGCGGGAACTGATCCTTGATCTTGTTGTAGCACTCGAGAGCCTTGTCCTTGTCGCCGAGTTCCTCGGCCACGATGCCCGCTTTCCGGAGGTAACCGGCAGCGTACATGTTGTCGGCGGTGGCGGCAGCCTTCTCGTACCAGGCGAGGGCTTCCTTGTACTCCTCGAGGCCTACGCAGGCGTCACCGATGCCGGCCTGGGCACGGGAAAGGAGGATGTTGTCCTTTCCGTTGTATTTCTTGAACCAGGCGATCGCGTCGTCGAACTCACCCATCTGAAGGGCGCAGGAGCCGGCGTACATGTAAACGGCCTCACCGGCCTTGGTGCCGTACTGGTTGATGATGTCCTCGAAACCGAGGTTGTTGTCATCCCCCTTGAGGGCAAGCTCGTAGTCGCCCTGGGCGAACTTCTGCTCGGCCTTGAACATTTCGGCCTGGGCCTTCTCCTTCTGGGGCTGGAGGACGAAGCGGTTGTATGCCAGGATGGCGAGGGCGATGAGGAGGACGGCTGCGACGCAGCCATAGATGATCTTTCCGTTCTTCTGGAAGAAGAGTTCGGTCTTGGAAACGGCCTCAGCGACGTTCTGCTGACGCTGTTCCTGTTCGGTAGGTTTCTTTGCCATATCTATATGTTATAATCTTACATCAATTGGCGCCCGAAGGCGCATAACAGACTGCAAAAGTAGTAAAAAAAATGTATATTTGCAATCAAGAACGCAATGCAATGCCGACTCTGAAGAAAATCGTCGTCCGGGATTTCCGGAACATCGCCTTCCAGGAACTGTCCTTCTCACCCAACGTGAACTGCATCAGCGGGAACAACGGTGAGGGAAAGACCAACCTGATGGATGCGGTGTATTACCTGTCGATGACCAAAAGTGCCTTCCCGACCCCGGACCGCTACAACTGGCGTTACGGGACGGACGGGTTCACCATCGGCGGTACCTATCTGATGGACAACGGTCTGGAGTCGCGCTTCTCCATCAAGGTGGGGGAAGGGGAGAAGAAGCTTGTCCGGGACGACAAGCCCTGCGTCCGCATCTCGGAGCATATCGGCGTCCTGCCCGTGGTCATGGTTTCCCCGGGGGACATTTCCCTGGTGAGCGAGTCCGGCGAGGAACGGCGCCGCTTCGCCAACGGCGTCCTTTCCCAGATGGACCGCAGTTATCTGGCCGCGGTCCAGACCTATAACCGTCTCCTTGCCCAGCGCAACAAGATGCTCAAGGACGGGACGGTGGACTGGGATCTGATGGCGGTATTCGACGCCCGGATGGCCGCGGCCGCAGTCCCGGTATTCGAGGGCCGGAAACGCCTCGCGGAGGACCTCAGGCCTGTCATCCAGTCGTATTATCAACTGATTTCCGGGGGTGGGGAAACCGTCTCCATCGACTATCGCTCCGACCTGTCGCAGGCATCCCTGGAAGAATTGCTGGCATCCCACCGCGATCGCGACCTGGCCCTCCGCTATACGACCGCCGGCCTTCAGCGGGATGACTTCCTGTTCTCGATGGACGGCCACCCGATCCGTCGCTGCGGCTCCCAGGGGCAGCAGAAGTCCTTCCTGGTCGCCTTGAAATTCGCCCAGTACGAAATCATGCGGGAAGGATACGGCTATGCCCCCATCCTCCTGCTGGACGATGTCTTCGACAAACTGGACATGAACCGGATCGGCAACCTCATCGGGATGGTCGCCGGCAGCGGTTTCGGCCAGATCTTCATCACGGATTCCAACAAGGTCCGCCTGAGCGGCATCGTGGACCGCATCACCGACGACCGCGCCTATTTCGACACCGTGGACGGTGTCTTTACCCAGATCGGATGATGGCGGAGAAAAAACGCAGTTATTACATCAAGCGGAAGGATGCCCTTTCCATGGAAGAGGTGGTGGACGAGTTCATCAAGTCCATGAAGCTTGCCTCCGGCCTCAATACGCAGCGCATATTCGCCGCGTGGGATGAATGCTCCGGTGCTGCGCCCTACACTCTCAAACGTTTCTTCAGGAGCGGAACCCTTTATATTACAGTCAGTTCCTCGGTAATTCGGAACCAACTCTCCTTCCAAAAAGAAGCGCTCATCGAGAAGATGAACGCCTGTCTTTCCGGAGATCCCCTGTTCACGTCCGACAACCGGACGGTCGGGGCGGTGAAGGAACTGGTCCTCCGTTAGGGGAGGATGATCCTGTAGGTCTTGTTCGACTTGTTCGTGAGCTTGTCGTCCCGCAGCCAGAGGTTGGCTTCCTTGAGCCGGGCGAAAGTGGTACCGTGTTCCAGGGCGAAATCCACCAGGCTGGGGATGGGATAGTTGACCGTGACGATATCCCGGGGTTCCACATAGGGATAGCGGTCGGAAAGCGGAACGTTGAACCCGAAGGCCTGGGGATCCTCGAAAAACATCTTGACGGCGAGGAGACGGAACATGTAGCGGGCCGTTTCCTCGGGCAGCCAGAGTTCCAGGGCCGACCGCTGTTTCTGGTTCTCCAGCCGCCTGGAAATCCCGCCCTGACCGGCGTTGTAACTGGCGGCAACCGTCATCCAGTCGCCATATTTCCGCAGTGCGTCCTTCAGGAACTTGCAGGCCGCAACGGTCTCTTTTTCAATATTGTACCTTTCATCCACCTCCGGACTTACCTCCAGTCCGTATGTCTGTGCCGTCGCCTTGGTGAACTGCCAGAGACCGGCGGCACCCGCGACCGACAGCGCCTTCGGGTCCAGGCTGCTTTCGATGGCCATCAGGTATTTCAGGTCATCCGGGATGCCCTGCTGGCGCAGGATGGGGACGACCTGGGTGAAATACCGCTCCGACCGCTTGAGCATCAGCGTCGTATTCGTATGCATATAGGTAAAGGAGATGAGCTCCCGGTCCATCCTTTCCCGGAAATCGGCCCGGTCGAAACGGATGGTGTCGCCGGCAAAGGCGACGTACGGCGGCACGGCCGGTGCCATGGGATGCTGGGAGTACTGGCGGGCCCAGTTTGGCTGGGCGCGGACGAGCAGGGGAGTGATGACGGCGAGCAGCAGCAGAAGGAGCGTTCTTTTCATACGTAAGGTCCTTGATCCGTACAAATATACGAAAAAATCAGGAGGGACGGTTACGCTGGTAAAGATAACGCTTGATACTGCCTTTGGGTGTCATTTCAAAGTCTTCCGGCATCAGTTCCAGGTGCGCGATCTGCGCATAGTTGGGGAACTGGACGTTGATGTCGTTGAGTTTGTCCTGCAGGATAACCTTCAGTTCCTTGCTGTGGATGCCTTCCTGGTGGGCATGGGGATAGTCCGGGTAGATGAGCCCGATCAGGCGGCCGTTGTCTTCGATGACGAGGGAATGGACCACGTAGGGCATGTTGTCCAGTGCGGCTTCCAGTTCTTCCGGATAGATGTTCTGGCCGTTCGCACCCAGGATCATGCACTTGGTACGGCCGCGCAGGTACAGGTAGCCGTCTCCGTCCAGGATGCCCACGTCACCGGTACGGAACCAACCGTCCTCGGTGAAGACTTCACTCGTTGCATCGGGGTTCTTGTAGTAGCCCAGGAACACGTTGGCGCCCTTTACCTGCAGTTCGCCGGGAATGAGGTGCTGGGCGGAGGAGTCGATCCGGATCTCGATGTTCGGGGCGACCGTGCCGCAGGAGAGCATCCGGCTCTTGAACCAACGGGAGTAGGTGATGATGGGAGCGCACTCCGTCATGCCGTAGCCGATGGTGAACGGGAACTTGAGCTTGCGCAGGGCCTTTTCCACCTCCGGGTTCAGGGCGGCGCCGCCGATGACGATCTCCTCGAAGTTGCCCCCGAAGAAGCTGATGAGTTCGCGGCGGAGTTCCTTCGGGTCCGAAATCTGGCGGGCAAGTTGCTTGTAGATCTTCTCGATGATGAGGGGAACGGCGTAGATGACGTTCGGACGGACCTCCGAGAACACTTCGGCGATGACTTTCGGGCTGGGAACCTTGTTCAGGAAATGCACGTGGCAACCGATGGACATCTCGAAGAAGAACTCGAACATCATCCCGTACATATGGGCCGACGGGAGGATGGCGACGACGTTGGAGGTGTTGTCAATCATCGGCAGTTCGTTGCGCATGAAATACACGTTGGACCAGACGGCGCGATAGGGAATCATCACCCCCTTTGAAAAGCCGGAAGTACCTGACGTATAACTCAGTATGGCCATCTCTTCGGGAGAATCCCTATAGTAGCGGATGTCTTTTGGCCCGAACCCGTTGGGATATTTCTTGTCAAACCATTTGTCAAGCAGGGGGCGGAAGGGCTCCTGCTGGCCTTCTCTCAGATGAAGGAGCTGGTAGTCCTCGATCTGGACGATGGCGGTAAGGCCGGGCATGTCCTCGGCGTTCAGGCCGTCCCAGATGCTGCGCTCTACGAAAAGGAGTTTCGCATCGGAATGGTTCACGAGATAGTGGATGTTTCCGGGCTTGAACTCGTGGAGGAGCGGGACGGGAACGGCTCCATAGGTCATCGTGGCCAGGAAGCAGACGGCCCAATGGGACTGGTTCCGGGAACAGATGACCACTTTGTCGCCGTTGGAAAGGCCGTAGTGGGAGAAAGCGATGTGCATCTTCGCAATGCTTCGCGCCAGGTCACTGTAACACAGGGTTTCGCCCCGATAGTTGGTCAGGGCGGGGCGGCTCCAGTTGATGCGGAAACTGCTTTCGAGTTGCTTATTGACGGATTCTGGTTTCAAACTTCAAGTTTTGACGCGCAAAGATGGGAAAAAAAGTCGAAAAACGGACATATTTCTCACAAAAAGTGTTCCGTGAGGGCGATTATACCGCTTTTTTTCGTAAATTCGTGCCGCTACAATAGAAACCTATTACTATGGAATTACCTTTTGCTGAATCCTGGAAAATCAAAATGGTGGAGCCCATCCGCAGCAGCACCCGGGAAGAACGGGAACGCTGGCTCGCGGAAGCGCATTACAACGTTTTTCAACTCAAGGCCGAGCAGGTCTATATCGACCTCCTCACCGATTCCGGCACCGGAGCGATGTCGGACCGCCAGTGGGCGGAACTGATGCTGGGGGACGAGAGTTACGCCGGAGCTACCTCCTTCTATAAACTGGAATCCGTCATCAAGCGGCTCTTCGGGATGGAATACGTCATCCCCACGCACCAGGGCCGTGCCGCCGAAAACGTCCTTTTTTCGTATCTGGTAAAGGAAGGGAACGTGATTCCCGGCAACGCACATTTCGACACCACCAAAGGTCACATCGAGAGCCGTCACGCCATTGCAGTCGACGTCACGACGGATGATGCGAAGAATACCCAGCTGGAAGTCCCGTTCAAGGGTAACGTGAGCCTGGAAAAACTGGAGAAGGTCCTTCGGGACAACCCTGGAAACGTGCCGTTCATGGTCCTGACCGTCACCAATAACACGGTGGGTGGACAGCCCGTGTCCATGGCGAATATCAAGGCTACCTGCGCACTGTGCCACAAATACGGCGTGCCCGTTCTGATGGATTCCGCTCGCTTTGCGGAGAACGCCTATTTCATCAAGGTCCGGGAAGAGGGTTATGCCGGGAAGACCATCAAGGAAATCACCTCCGAGATGTATGCCGATGCCGATGCGATGACCATGTCCGCCAAGAAGGATGGCATTGTGAACATGGGCGGCTTCATCGGCCTGAAGAACAAGGACTGGTACGAAGGTGCAAAGCTTTTCTGCATCCCCTTCGAGGGCTATGTGACCTACGGAGGTATGAGTGGCCGCGACATGAATGCGCTGGCGCAGGGACTGGATGAGAACACCGAGTTCGACATGCTCCACACCCGCATCCATCAGGTGGCCTACCTTGCCTCCAAGCTGGATGAATACGGCATCCCGTACCAGCGTCCCGCCGGCGGCCACGCCATCTTCGTGGATGCCGACCGGGTCCTGGACCGTATTCCCAAGGAAGAATTCCCGGCCCAGACGCTCACCTGTGAACTGTATCTGGAGGCCGGTATCCGCGCCTGCGAGATCGGCTATATGCTGGCGGACCGGGATCCCGTCACCCGGGAGAACCGTTTCGGCGGGCTGGACCTTGTCCGGCTTTGCATTCCCCGCCGCGTCTACACGGACAACCACATGAACGTCATCGCTGCCGCCATGAAGAACGTCTATGACCGCCGGGAGAGTATCACCCGGGGTGTCGCCATCGAGTGGGAGGCCCCGCTGATGCGTCATTTCACCGTCCAATTGAAACGGTTTGAATAATCCTGTTTTTATTCACCGGCTGCTGTTGATAAGTTCGTCAAAAAAAGTAGTCCCGGCCCTTGTAATGGACCGGGATTATCTGTAAATTTGCACTTCATTAGTTAGAGGAAGTTCCTAACGTTAGATAATGATGAAGGTAGCCGTAATCATGGGCAGCGCCAGTGACTGGGACGTCATGTCTCCGGCCTGCTCCACCCTCGAGGAATTCGGGATTCCCTATGAAAAAAAGGTATTGAGTGCCCACCGCAATCCGGGTCCGCTGGCGGAATACATTGCCGCCGCCCCGGAAAAGGGATGCGAAGTCATCATTGCGGGCGCGGGCGGCGCGGCGCACCTGCCGGGTGTCATTGCTGCGCTGACCACCCTTCCGGTCATCGGCATTCCCGTGAAGTCAAAAGCCCTGAACGGGTTGGACTCCCTCCTGTCCATCGTCCAGATGCCCTCCGGCATCCCCGTCGCGACGATGGCCATCGACGGGGCAAAGAACGCGGCTCTGTACGCCGTCGCCATCCTCGCCCTGCAGGACAGCGCCCTCGCGAACCAACTCAAGCAGTTCCGCAAAGCGCAGAGCGACAAGGTTTTGAATACGACAATCTAACGGAATGCCCACCCCGCAACTGCGCCGGTGGGCATCCCTTTTCAAGGATATGGAAAACAACAAGCGTATCTTCGTGGAGAAACGGGAACAGTTCCGGGTGGAGGCCGCCAGCCTCCTCTCCGAGTTCAACGAGAACCTGTCCCTCTCCCTCCGGTCCCTCCGGCTCGTGAACGTGTACGACCTTTTCGGTTTCTCCGACGACCTGCTGGAGAAATGCCGCTACAGCGTTTTCGGTGAAGTCGTAACCGATTTCGTAACCGACTCTTTCCCGCTGGAAGGGAAGAAATACATCGCCGTGGAGTACATCCCCGGCCAGTTCGACCAGCGGGCTTCGTCGGCCGTCGACTGTGTCCACCTGATCGAGCCCGCCGCGGACATTGTCATCAAGAGTTCCCGTCTGCTGGTCTTTGACGACGATACCGACGAGGAAACCCTCGCACGCATCCGGCATTATTTCATCAACCCGGTGGAGAGCCGCCCGAAGAACCTCGGTATCCTTGCCTTGGGTGAGAAGGCCGATGTGAAGCCGCTGGAAGACCTGAGCGGTTTCACGGACCTGCCTCGTGAAGGATATGCCGCTTTCTGCAAGGCCCACGGGCTGGCGATGAATGCCGACGACCTGGGCGAGGTGGTGAAGTATTTCACCAAGGAAGGCCGCAATCCCACCGAAACGGAGCTGCGGATCCTGGATACTTATTGGAGCGACCACTGCCGTCATACTACCTTTACCTCCGAGATCGAGGAGATCACGGTGGATGAATCTTTTATGAAGGCTGAATTGGAGTCTTCGCTGGAACTCTTCGAGCAGATGCGTGCCGATCTCGGGCGTGGGAACAAGCCACGCTGCCTGATGGAACTGGCAACGCTGGGTGCCCGCTGGCTGCGCAAGCAGGGCAAGCTGGACGACCTGGAGCAGAGCGAAGAGAACAACGCCTGCAGCATCTTTGTGAACGTGGACGTGGACGGAAAGCCCGAGAAATGGCTTCTCCAGTTCAAGAACGAAACCCATAACCATCCCACTGAGATCGAGCCCTTCGGCGGTGCGGCCACCTGTCTGGGCGGAGCCATCCGTGACCCGCTTTCCGGGCGCGCTTACGTCTATCAGGCCATGCGCGTCACCGGTGCAGGCGATATCTGCGCCCGCGTGGCGGACACCATCCCCGGCAAGCTGCCGCAGCGGATGATCAGCCGCAAAGCCGCCGCCGGCTATTCCAGTTACGGAAACCAGATTGGCCTGGCCACCACGCACGTGCGGGAGATCTATTCCGACGGCTATACCGCCAAGCGCATGGAAATCGGCGCAGTCGTGGGAGCCGTAAAGGCGGCCGACGTGCGCCGTGAGCGTCCCGCTCCCGGCGACGTGATCCTGCTCCTGGGCGGCCGGACGGGCCGCGACGGCATCGGAGGCGCCACCGGCTCTTCCAAGGAGCACACCGAAGCATCGCTTGAGACCTGCGGCAGTGAAGTCCAGAAGGGTAACGCCCCTGAAGAAAGGCAGTTGCAACGCCTTTTCCGCCGTCCGGAAGTGACGCGTCTCATCAAGAAATCCAACGATTTCGGTGCTGGCGGCGTAAGTGTTGCCATCGGTGAACTGGCCGACGGACTGGACATCTGGCTGGACCGCGTACCGGCCAAGTATGCCGGACTGAACGCGACGGAACTTGCGATCAGCGAGTCCCAGGAGCGGATGGCCGTCGTGGTGGAAGCGGCTGACAAGAAACGCTTTATGGAGCTTTGCGGCCTGGACAACATCGAAGTTACCCATGTTGCGGATGTAACCGATACCGGTCGGATGCGGATGTTCAACGGGTCCGTAAAGGTCTGCGACCTGTCCCGGGAATTCATCGACAGCGCCGGTGCGAAGCATTTTGCCAAGGCGGCCATCCATGCCGTGGAAGACATCGACCCGTTCCTTCGTGAACCGGAAGGGGAGACGCTCCCGGAAAAGATGGCTTCGGTGATGGCATCTCCGAACGTGGCTTCTCAGAAAGGCCTTATCGAGATGTTCGACTCCACCGTCGGCCGTTCCACTGTCCTGATGCCCTACGGCGGTGCCCGCCAGATGACCGAGACGCAGGTCTCCGTCCAGAAACTCCCGACCTTCGGCTATACCGACACGGCCAGCGTGATGGCCTTTGGCTACAATCCGGACCTGGCCCAGTGGAGCCCTTATCATTCAGCGGCTTACGCGGTGGTGGAGGCTTGCACGAAGGTGGCCTGCGCCGGCGGCAACTATGCCGGGATGCGTTTCTCCTATCAGGAGTACTTCGAACGGATGACTTCCGATCCCCATACCTGGGGCAAGCCGCTTTCCGCCCTGCTGGGTACCCTCAAGATGCAGAAGGAACTGGGCCTTGCGTCCATCGGCGGCAAGGATTCGATGAGCGGAACGTTCGAGCATATCCATGTGCCTCCGACTCTGGTCGCCTTCGGCATCACGACCGTGGATGCCCGAAACGTCATCTCGCCGGAGTACAAGAAGCCCGGCAACAAAATATATCTGCTCCGTCATACGCCGCTTGCGAACCGGATGCCCGACACGGACCAGCTTAAATCCAACTGGACTTTCCTGCACGGAAAGATCCAGGAGGGTACGGTCGTATCGGCCTGGTCCCTTTCCTACGGCGGCGTGGCTGAAGCGTTGGTAAAGATGGCGATGGGCAATGCCCTGGGAGTAAATGTGACGGTCCCTGAGAGAGATCTTTTCTCACTGGGATACGGTTCCGTCGTGGTCGAATCTTCCGCTGCGCTGGATTGTCCGCAGGCCTTCCTGCTGGGTGAAGTGACCGCCTCCGGCATCCGCATCAATGGAACCGACATGGCGCTGGAAACCTTGGAGAAGGCCTACGAAGGCCGATACTTCAAGCTTTATCCGCCGCGGGTAAAACCGGCCTTTGACGAGCCGGTGCCCGCGATTCCGGATGGGAACCGGAATGACGGAACGGCCATGGTCTATCCCGGTGAGCCGGTCGAACACCCCATCGTGTGCCTGCCGGTGTTCCCAGGCACGAACTGCGACTATGATACCGCGAAGGCTTTCCGGAATGCAGGTGCGGAGGTCCGTCCGTTCGTGTTCCGGAACCTGACGCCGGAAGACGTACTCGGTTCCATCGACGCTTTGGCCGCCCGGATTGACGAGTCCCACATCCTGGCCTTCAGCGGCGGCTTCTCTTCCGGTGACGAGCCGGATGGCAGCGGTAAATTCATCGCCGACGTAATCGGCAATGCGAAGGTCGGGGCCGCCATTGAGGCGCTGCTCGGTCGCGGAGGCCTGATCCTGGGTATCTGCAACGGTTTCCAGGCCCTGGTCAAGAGTGGCTTGCTCCCGTACGGGAAACTCGGCTGCGTGACCCCGGAATCGCCCACTCTTTTCCGCAACGACATCAACCGCCACATCTCGCTCCACGCCACGACGGAGGTCGCTTCGCTCCATTCGCCCTGGCTGGCGGGATTCTCCCTGGGAGAGCGCCATAGCATCGCTTTCAGCCACGGCGAGGGCAAGTTCGTCGTGGGTCGGGAACTTGCGAAGGAACTCTTCTCCAAGGGCCAGGTTGCTTTCCGTTATGTGGACAATCCGAACGGGTCGCACTATGGCATCGAGGGAATCCTGAGCCCCGACGGTCACATTCTCGGAAAGATGGGACACAGCGAGCGCTATGAGGAGAATCTTTTCAAGAACATCGCCGGCAATCGCCGCCAGCCGCTGTTTGAAAATGCAGTGAAGTATTTCAACAAAACAAGATAGATGACCAAGGACAAACTGATTTTCGACGGGAACGAAAAGCAGGTCTTCTCGACCGACGATCCCGATAAGGTTATTTTCCGGTACAAGGATGTGACCGTGGCGTACAACAACGTCAAGCGCGCCCGCTTCATCGGGAAGGGAGTGTATGACAATGGGATATCGGCCCTGCTTTTAAGGTATTTGAACGAGAACGGCGTGGAAACCCATTTCGTGGAGAAGGTGGGGGACCGCGAGCAGTTGTGCCGCAAGATCGAGATCATTCCCCTGGAAGTGGTGTACCACAACCGAATGGCGGGTACGCTGGCCGCCAAACTCGGCGTCGAGGATGGCTTCAAGCCGGTCAATACCATCGTGGACCTGTGCTACAACAACGATGAACTGGGCGATCCCCTCGTGAACGAGGACCAGGCCGTCGCCCTGGGCCTGGCCACCTATGAGGAACTGGAGAAGATGTTCGCCATCGCCCGCCGTGCCGGCGCCCTCCTGACGGCGCTTTTCCACAAGGCCGGAATCGAGCTGGTGGATGCCAAGTTCGAGTTTGGCCGGGCCTCCGACACCGGCGACATCATCATCTCCGACGAAATCAGTCCCGATACCTGCCGCCTCTGGGATGAGGAAACGGGGGAGCGCCTGGACAAGGACCGCTTCCGCCTGGATCTGGGGGACGTGGCGGAGTCTTACGGAATCGTCCTCGACAGGTTGAACAAAGTAATGGAATCATAAGATGGGCGTACTGGCAGTTTTCGGCGTCCCTGACGCATCCACCTATTTGTATTACGGGCTCCACAACCTCCAGCACCGGGGCCAGGAAGGCGGCGGCATCGCTACCTTCGATGAGAACGGCAACTCTTACCGCTACCGCGGGCTGGGCCTCCTGAACGAGATATTCACCAACGGCCAGGTCCAGAAACTCAAGGGCAACCTGGGCATCGGCAGCGTCAAGTATGCCAATGCTTCCCGCGCCGGACTGGACAACGTCTGTCCCATCTTCTTCCGTCACCACACCGGCGATTTTGCCGTTGCGAGCGACGGGAACCTAGTAAATTCCAGGCAGTTATCCGAGTATCTCGAGAAGCGGGGCACCATTTTCCAGACCGATACCGACGCCGAGATCCTCGCGCAGCTGATCAAGAAGAGCGCGAACGAGGACCGGCTCACCAACATCGTCAAGGCTCTCAACATGATGGAGGGCGGATTCGCCTTCGTCGTGATGACGAAGAACCGGATTTATGCCTGCCGTGACAAATATGGCATCAAGCCCTTGTGCATCGGCCGGATCGGTGACGGTTATGTGGTGAGCAGCGAGTCTTGCGCCTTCGGCATCATGGGGGCGGAATTCATCCGCGACGTCCGACCGGGCGAGATCGTCACCATGGATCGTCACGGCATCCGCAGCACCATCTATTCCAAGTATTTCCGGCACCGGATGTGCGGGATGGAATTCATCTATTTCGCCCGTCCGGACAGCGATATCGACGGATGCAACGTCCACGCTTACCGGAAGGAAGCGGGGCGTCGCCTGTACCGGGAATGCCCCGTGGAGGCCGATATCGTCGTAGGTGTGCCGGAATCCAGCCTGAGCGCCGCAATGGGTTATGCCGAGGAAAGCGGTATTCCTTATGAGATGGGTCTGGTGAAGCACAAATACGTGGGCCGTACCTTCATCGAACCGGTCCAATCCATGCGGGAGCTCGGCGTGAAGATGAAGCTTTCGCCGGTGAACAGCATCGTCAAGGGCAAGCGCATCGTACTGGTGGACGACTCCATCGTCCGCGGCACGACCTCCCTCAAGATCGTCCGCCTGCTGCGCGAGGCAGGGGCGACGGAGGTGCACGTTCGCATCGCCAGTCCGATGATGCGTTTTACCTGCCACTACGGCGTGGATACGTCCACCCCGGAAGAACTCTTGTGCTCGCACCGGACGCTGGAGGAAGCCCGTGAGGCCATCGGCGCTGATTCCCTGGGCTACCTGAGCCCGGAATCTACGCGCGATTCGGCCTTCGGCTGTGCCGACCCGTGCCAGGCCTGTTTCACGGGCGAGTATCCCACCCTTTTGTATGACCAGGAAATCGACGGAGAATAAGTATGGCAAAGACGTATGAAAATGCGGGGGTGAACCTCGAAGCCGGCTATGAAGTGGTCCGGCGCATCAAGCAGCACGTAGCCTCCACGGCCCGGACCGGGTCGATGGGAAACATCGGTTCATTCGGCGGAATGTTCGACCTTTCCGCCCTGAATGTCAAGGAGCCGGTGCTCGTCAGCGGAACTGACGGTGTAGGTACCAAACTGAAGATTGCCTTTGCGATGGACAAGCATGACACCATTGGCATCGATGCCGTGGCGATGTGCGTGAACGACGTCCTCGCGCAGGGAGCGGAACCGCTCATCTTCCTGGATTATGTCGCGCTGGGACACAATGTCCCGGCCAAGGTGGAAGCCATCGTCGCCGGCGTGGCGGAGGGCTGCCGTCAGGCGGGTTGCGCCCTCGTGGGTGGCGAAACCGCCGAGATGCCTGGAATGTACGAGGATGGAGAATACGACATTGCCGGTTATACTACCGGTGTCGTTGAGAAGTCGAAACTTATTGATGGTTCGAAGGTGAAGGTTGGCGATGTGCTGGTCGGCGTCGCTTCCAGCGGC
>JAEEGL016087482.1_pt1 | contig 13369 bp, 11 predicted proteins | sample 9134231 | NCBI WGS metagenome assembly JAEEGL01 (sample SAMN16246548, study PRJNA631951) | gut metagenome | biome: gut microbiome; feature: rumen; material: fiber-attached | host: Bos | place: Iran: Karaj | collected 2018-10 | reverse complement strand
TGTCATCTGCACTGATTGGATCTGGCATGTGCTTTGACTACGAACTTTTTAAAAAGAATGTCTTCCAACTCTCTACAGCAGGTGAAGACCGTGAAATGGAAGCCCTCCTACTCCATCAGGAAATCTTCATCAAATATGCCCCAGAAATTCATGTCTTTGATGAGAAGGTAAGTAACCAAGATAATTTCCAACGTCAACGTATGCGTTGGATGACAGCCCAAGTCCAAAGTCTATTGAGTAATTTACCCAAGATTCCTGGAGCCATTATTCATGGAAAAATCAATTTCATCGATAAGACCATCCAGCAAGCGTTAATTCCACGCTCTATTCTGATTGTTTTATTAGGTGGAATCTCCATCATGATAACCATTATTGTCCCCGCATGGTGTGAGAAATGGTGGATCCTTCTTGGCATATTGTCTATCTCTTTATTTATTGCCATCCCTAGCCAGTTGCGTTTACGCTCATTTAGTAAGGTATTGGCAATTCCAGGGCTTGTGATAAGAATGCTTAAAAACATTCTACATATTGATCGCAAAAACACTGATTTCATCCATACGGAACATACAACGTGAGCGGAAGAGTACATAAAAGCCTATTAAATGCGGAAGTAAATCTCTTATTTTATTTCCTATCACTCTTTTTGGCTTTTTTCTCACGTAAGATATTTCTTGATTGTCTTGGAGCGGAGTTCATTGGCCTGACAGGCACACTTGGAAACATCTTAGGCTACCTCAATCTGGCAGAACTAGGTATAACTGCCAGTATAGGCTATTTCCTTTTCAAACCTCTTCAGACAAACAACAGACAAGAAATACAAGAAATCTTGTCACTATTAGGTTATCTTTATAATTGGATTGGTTGTATTATCTTCATAGGTGGAATTATTATCAGCCTTTTCTTTCCTCTTATATTCGCAAAGTCAGGACTTGGATTAGGCATCATTTACTTTGCTTTCTACTCTTTTCTAGGATCCTCACTTATTGGATATTTCATCAACTATCGACAGATATTATTAAATGCTGACCAAAAGAAATATCTTGTAGCTATATATTTCCAATCAGCTAAGATCATCAAAATTATTCTGCAAATATACCTTGCATATACCTATAAGAATCTCTATGTATGGGTGGGTATAGAATTCCTCTTTGGCATTATTGGATGCATTACCTTAAACTGGAAGATCAATCAAGAATATCCTTGGCTTCGCGTCAACAAGAAACAAGGAAAGATGCTGATGAAGAAGTATCCTGATGTCCTGATAAAGACTAAACAAGTTTTCATTCACAAGATTAAGGACTTCGTGCTTGTAAAAAGTGACGAATTATTCATATTTTTGTTCGTGTCCCTAAAAATGGTTGCTATATATGGCAACTATATGATTATTATCTCTAAGTTTATTTCTTTATTCTCGGCAATGTCAGGTAGTGTTGGTGCGAGCATCGGAAATCTTGTTGCAGAAGGAAATAAACGTAACATGATGAAGGTTTTCTGGGAGTTCACCACCATACAACACACTATAGCCGCTATCCTATGTTTTTCATTATATAACTTTACAGAACCCTTTATTGCCCATTGGCTAGGCCCAGAATACATCATGGATCATAGAATACTGCTCTTGTTGATGATCTATATCTACATCACGAACTCTCGCAATTCCGTTGATAATTTTAACTATGCTCATGGACTCTATGCTGATGTTTGGTCAGCATGGGCAGAGTTAATCATCAACGTATCCATCACTATCATTGGAGGTCTCAAATGGGGAATCATTGGTATTTTATTAGGAAAAATATCAAGCCTCATCGCCATAGTTGTTTTATGGAAGCCCTACTACCTATTCCATTCAGGTTTCAAAAAGTCCGTATCAGTATATTGGAAAGGAGTCTTACGGAATTATGCAATCTCAGGTTTTGCCTTCACCCTTGCATCCTATCTCCTTCATTTTGTACCAATAAATCCATATAATAGTATTTGGGACTGGATAATTTACGGCATCATAGGAATGATTATATTCCTAACTATAGAATTAATAAGCACAATATTTTTTGCTAAAGGCGCAAAGGATAGTTTACAAAGAATTAAAAACATCAGAAAAAAATGAAGTTTTCTATTATCACAGTCAACTACAATAACAAAGAAGGGCTTCGCAAAACGATTGAAAGTGTTATTCATCAGTCATTCTGCGATTTCGAATACATCGTTATCGACGGAGGTTCAACAGACGGGAGTGTTGACATCCTAAAAGAATATAACGAGCATATCACTTATTGGGTATCTGAAAAAGACAACGGAATATATAATGCTATGAACAAAGGCATTGCAAAATCAACAGGAGAGTATCTCAATTTCATGAACTCTGGTGATTGCTTTTATGATGCTGATGTATTAGCTAAAGTAAACAGCTACAATTCCGATGCGGACTTTATTATTGGTAAAGATTATCACTTTAATGAGAAAAAACAAAAAGGACATGCCTCTGTACAGCCTCCACGCACTAGCATGATACATTTTTTCGTGGCAACTCTAGATCATCAAAGTTCTTTTATTAAAAGAGAACTATTTGAGAATTCTCCTTATGATGAGAATCACAGATTAGTATCTGATTGGATATTCTTCACAGAAAAGATAGTAAAAGAAAGGAAGCATGTCCAGTTTATCCCAAATATTATCTGTCAACGAGAAGAAGGCGGTCTATCTGAGCAACAACATGAAAGAAACAGGAAAGAGATAGATGACTATCTTCATCAATTCTTACCATGTGGAGTATATGAGGACTATGCAACATTAGCAAAATTAGATAAAACATCTGTTTATCGTCTGTTTGATATCTGTGAGAATGTTAAGAAACGTCGTGCACTTACTTTCTGTATAAAACTCATTACAAAACTATTAAAAGAGTGATTAACATGATAGATGCTAGGTTTATGAAGCAAAAAAACGGATGGCTATATATGATATCAGTAGTCAACCTCCTACTGATGCACTACTACATCCTTCTAACTTGTAGAGTAGAAGAAGCAATTGATGCTCTATTTTGGCTTGACAACTTTCTAGGTGTCATTTTTGATATTACAATACTCCTATCCTTAGCATTGTTCATAACATGGGGAAGACTAAAAATGAGCCTATTCCTAACAAATATTATTACACTCCTGTGGTCATTCTCTAATATCCTGTATTCCAGATTTTTCCACCATTATATTTCCTTGTCAGCCATTGGACAATTCAGGAATTTAACTGATAGTTTCATGCTTCGTAACATCATGGAAGGATTACAATGGATGGACTGCTATTTTATTGTCACCTTGGTCATCGCTTTCTGGCTTTTCTTCAGTTCTTCAAAGAGGGCAAGAATATTCTCCCCAAATTCACTATTAGTAAAATGGCCCTTTAGCATATTGATCATTGACATCGTTTTTCATATCCTATTCTGCCTTATGACACCTGAACTCAGGTCTTTCTCTTATTTAACCCACCGCTTACATGTACGACATACAGAATTTCTTCATAGCACCGCAGAACCCAATTGGTCATCTTTTCATCGTGGAACCATTAGGCATAACTTTTTCCCACTTCTGCATCAAATTTTTATAAATAAAGAACTGACTGATGAACAACGAGCTAATATCAAAAAAGAATACTTTGATCATCGGGAAAGGATATCAGATTCTACAGAAAAGGTAAAAGATAAAAACCTTATAATTATAATTGTTGAGTCCTATTTATCTGTCACTTCCGACCTGATTATCGAAGAAGAGGAAGTAACCCCTTTTTTGAATTCTCTAAAACATGATAGTACAGTCTATTATAATGGGCATCTAACTCCGAACATTACTTTAGGTGAGTCTTCTGATGGCCAATTCATCTATATGACAGGTATGCTTCCGTTACGTTCAGAAGTAACTGTGACAAAAGCAAAAAATGCAGAATTGCCTGGACTCCCCAAAATATTAAAACAGGAAGACATAATTAAGGAAGCACAAATGATTATTCCGACTTTACCATCTATGTGGGAACAGGAACGTATGTGTGAAAAATATGGATTTGATCATTTATTTTCTAGCGCGAACTACCAAAATGGCAAATTCTGGTATCTGTCAGATCAGCAGATATTTGAATATGCATTGAAGAATAATATGTCTGCAAAACGACCTTTCTTATCTGTTGTACTAACTATGTCCATGCATCAACCCTATTCAGAGCCCATGGATCCTGATTTCATTGTTAAAGACAAGTCATTAACTGAAAAGTATCGTAATTATCTCAGTACCTGCCACTACACAGACAGGCAAATCAAATGGTATTTTGAACAACTCAGAAAGAATGGACTATATAACAGCAGTATCATTGTTATCGTTGCTGACCATCACGCTCATCCAAGTCTATTCGACACGTCAGAGAAGGATATCTCAACAGACATTCCCTTATATATCGTAAACGGTAACAATGCCAACGTTAAAGGCTGGCAAAAAAAGTGCAATCAACTTGACGTTTACACGACTTTGCTTGATATCTTAAAGACTCAAAATGCATGGCACGGCTTCGGACATACACTGATTACTAACGACTACCATGATTCCATCAAGCCTGAACGTTGGCTAATGTCTGAGCAGATAATTTTGGGAAACTACTTCAACAAATAAAGGGTATAATGATATGTTGTTAACAAAAAAAGAATGTTCTGCATTAAGGGGATTTGCAATTCTTGCCATATCTCTACATAATCTTTGTCATTGCTTAGATAGTGCTCCGCAAGAAAATGAGTTTTGGTTTTCTGCTATAAACAATCAAGTCTTTTGGAATACATTGCAATTTGAGCAAGCTTTTATTCAGCTGTTTGCTTTTTGGGGGCATCTGGGAGTTCCCGTTTTTGTTTTTCTAAGTGGATACGGACTTGCTATAAAGTATAATGGTTTTGTGAAAATCGAATGGAAACTGTTTGTGTGGAATCATTATAAAAAACTGTTTATTCCGATGGTTATTGGAACTATTATATATCAAGTAATCTTGTTACTTCTTTCTCAAAATACAAGTGATGTATTACATTTATTACTTCAAGTTTCTTTATTACAGAATCTTATTCCGCATAATTTGTCTGTTTTTTCTCCAGGTCCTTACTGGTATTTCGGCATGACACTCCAACTGTATGTTTTGTATATTCTATTTCGTCGTACCACTTATAAATACTTGTTATTATTTGTCATTTTCTTCTTTGTTTTTCAGTTTTTTCTACAAAACCATTATTATACATTAGTTTGGATTAAATACAATTGCTTTGGATGGCTATTCCCTTTTTTCATGGGCATCTTTATTGGAAAGGAATCAATATTATTGTGTTCTAAAAGGACTTGTTATTTTATTTTACCTATTGCTTTTCTACTAATACCGGTATTGGGATTCCAGTATCACCTTTGGTTGATGATTCCCATTGTCATTCCTGTATTTGCTATATGCTTAGTTAAAATTACTCCATCTGCAATAATGAAACCTATAATTAATATTGGTAACATTTCATTATATATTTTTGTTATACACCCTATCGTTCGACAATTTGCAATTGCTAAGACAGAAGATGTTAATCCATATATTAGTATATTGATTTATATCGTATTAACAATCATTATTGCTAGTTTGGCAAAGAGGCTTGTGATGCATCTAAAGTCATCATCTAATAAAGATGTTTTACCGATGGCGTCCTAACAACACTGGGAAAAAGAGTTCGGCAAGGTGGATGATGGGAACAAAACTGAACAGGATAAGCAGGGAGAATAACAAGTCTTCGCCCCACATGCGGTTGGACAGCTCAGTCAAGCGACGGACAATCACAATGTGGAGTCCGATGATAATGATGGAACCCTTGGACAGCATCAGCACCATGTTACGATAGGGTAAGCGGCTCAGCCACAACGAAATGGAATAGAGTAATAAGATGCCTGCCAGCCCACCTATTAAATATAAGGTATAACAGTTGCCATATTCGCAGAGATACATCCATACATAACCATTGTAGTTTCCACACAGTACAATCAGAACAACAGCCAACACGAACAGTATAATCTCAATAGCATAGTTGTGAAGACATGAAGTCCACTCCTTCAGCGGCTTCAGGAACACCCCAATCAGAAAGAACGGCATACATACCAATACGTTCACATTGGCATTACTTACCTCAACGTCTAAAGAATTAAGATAAACAGCACCAGCAGAAAGGGCTGCAAAGAGCAACGCATAAACCCATTTCTTCTCAGGCAAAACCTGCATAATCAGTCTCATTACAATCAAAGAATAGAAATACCAACATGGCCCCATGCACCATCTATGACCTAGCAAAAGCCATTCAAAGAACCAAGGCCAGGATATCTCATAAGTCTTTCCCATTGCCAAACACCGCAAATATGCCTCCAATTGCATAATCAGACTTAAGATAACTGTGGGGACAAATAATTGCCAGAAGCATTTCTTGATGCATACCATCCAATTGGGATATCTTTTATACAAGAAACCAGAGATAACACAAAACACCTGGACACTAAATACATATAGGTATAAATGTCCTGCCGAAAAAAAATGGCCCCAAATAATGGATAATATGGCTAAAACCTTCATCCAATCCAGCCAAACTATTCTTTCTGAAATCTTTGTCTCCATATGTATTTATCTTTTTATCTTTCTAAGATCTGAAGCAATAGCAGAAGCTATACACGAATCCAATTTTCTATATCCATAAAGATTTAAATGAATTTGATCCTCTAAAAATAAAGAATCATTCATCTGGTATCCTCTATTGTGCCAATTATATACATCAATATATACCACAGAATCCAACAACTGTTCATCCACCATCATCTGATGCAATGCCTCTCGATATTCTGCATAATGATACATACCACTACCTGTCATAATTGATCGTATATAATCTTTTATTGTGAACATAAAAGGTCTCTCTTTATATAGTTTCCAGATATTAACATCAGGGGCTTCAAAAAAGACTGGGCATATACCATTAGCAAGCAAAAGTTTAATAATCAAACTCATATAATAACAATATTGAGAGGTACCCAAATTTGCCCCAGCATCATTAAAACCCGCAGAAATAACACAATAATCTGCACCAGATGAAATTAATGGTTTTGTCCCATATCCTTCTGTCTTATGCATCAAATCATAAATTCCACGACTACGTTTATGACCTTTACCATTTGACACAACCTTAACTGGACGGTACGTCAGGGCTTTAAACCGTCTTTCTAGTAATGTATCTAACTTAAGATCTCTATGCATTTCAATCCAACTATCACCTATCATTATAACTCGAAGGGTATCATCAATATGATGACGAACCGTATAAATGGATCTTGGTTCTTCTAACTCCCACAAAAATTTCCACCTATTATAATAATAGATATAAGCCAACGAAATTATTGTTAAACTGGATAGCAATATGATAAAAAACTTCTTCATTCCATATTTTTTTTGCAAAGATACTTTTTTTATTTTATTATTAACAAAAAAATACTGATTATTTGTTTTTTTCGTAGATAATAACTACCTTTGCACAAACGATATCTATTATGCGAGTCATTTGCGATGCTCCAGGACAGACCTGTAATCGGCTATGGACGTATGTGTCATCTGTTGCTCAATGCATAGCCGAGAGAAAGAAGATGGTGATAATCTTCTTCGATTGGACGATTGAGGATTTCCCGAACCTTCTTCATTGCCCATTTATATATTTCCCCTTGTGGCAGCCTTGGTTTCTCAAATTGCCCAAAGGTTGGGGCTGGTATAAACACCTAACTTGGATGGTGACACATAGTCGTCTATGGGACAAAGTATTCTCTTTTTTCGGTTTCAAGAAAGGATGGGACACAATGAACGACACGCGCTATCTTGCACAAACGAAAAAAGAATTGCAGCAAATATTCCGTCCCAGACAAGAAATCGTTGATAAAGCAGAGGCTATGATAGCTGATATCCGAGAAAGGGCAAACATTATTGTGGGCGTACATATTCGCCATGGCGATTATAGGATCTTTCATAGTGGTCGCCATTTTTATTCACTCGAAGAATTTCACACGTTCATGTTAAAGATAAAGAATATATATGCTGATAGAAAGGTTGCCTTCTTTATTAGTAGTAATGAGTCGTTCTCTACTGAAATATTTACAGGATGCCAATGCTATCGTTTTGTGAAGGAGCCTTCCGGCGCCATCCTTGATCTTTACACGCTCTCACTTTGTGATAGAATCATAGGACCATGGAGCACATATAGTCGATGGGCATCTTTTATGGGTGAAGTTCCTCTTTGTTGCATTAAAGGTAAACAAAAAGAATTTTCAGAGAATGACTTTTCTGTCATTACCGACTTCTATCATTTTAGCAATGGTGAAAATACTGAGAAGTTTTGGCTTGATTATGCCTATTTTCGTATTAACGATTAACGCAAAAACATTATCATGTATCCTTGAACACATATCTAAGTCTTTCCAAATGGGATTCACACCAAATATAATTAGATAATTTCAGTCGCTGAGTTCCACGAAAGATTGTTGGAAGCAAACCACGCCAATAAAGAGCGGATGTATATTTGCCCTGCCAGGGTTCAAAAAGCGCTGGTAAAAATTTGCAATTACTCTTCATCCAAGAGTCATATCTTTTTCGCAATTCCTGTTCATTCGCTATAACATAATTCAATTCTGAAATCTTATCAAAAAACTGCTTATAACCTTCTTCATTCATTAATTCGACATAAAGACTTTGGTTACATTGATTATATGGTAACAACTCAACATTTGGTTTCCCCATGCTTACAAGATCAACGGATAGCAAGAAACCTTCATTCCAATTTCCATTTCGCTTAGAGCTATTATCAAAGAAGAAATTTCCTAAACCATAAAAAATAAATTTATCTTTATACTCCTCGTATCCACTAAAACAATGCTGATGATGATTTACAACGAGATCAGCTCCAGAATCTATGAAAAAACGATATGTTTCTTGCATTCTTGGAGATGGCAATTGATAATATTCATGTCCTCCATGAACAATGATGATAACATAATCAGCCTTAGAACGAGCTTCTTGTATCTGATAATACTGTTGTATTGGGTTCAACGGATTAGCCCCTGCTCTTGATTCTGTCGCAATGGTAAATTCATGTTCACAACAGTTGATAATTGCCATTGTTTCATTACTCTTATAAAGATACAAGATTTTCGAAGCATCGATTAAATCCTTACCTGCACCAACAGTATGAAATCCCGCTTCATTCAACAAACGTTTGGTATCTTCACAACATTTTTCTCCTTGATCCAAAATATGATTATTAGCTAAAGTACATACATTAAAACCTGCATATTTCAATGCATCCACAGATTCTTTATGACCACTTAAGTTAGGACCTATCTTAGGAATAGGTTGTGCTTCTGACAAAACAATAGGAAATTCAAAATTTACAACGCTAAAATCATTCTGGCTAATAATAGCTATTATTTCTTCTGAAACAAAATGAATTTCTTTTTTTAATAACAATTCTGCAAACCTTCCTGTTTCACAGAAGTCTCCTGCAAATAGTACCTTCATTATACAAACAACTAATTAAAAATGCCAAAAGTATGTATAATTTACAAGACCACGAGATCTCCAAATATCTTATTCCACTCAGATGGTCTGAACTCTTCAAATCCTGACCCATGATAAAATGTATATTCTCCAAAATAAATATGTCCTCGAACATTATACAAATCGATTCTAACATGTGGGATACCTACAGCCATTTTTTTTACAATTTGAAGCATCATACTATAATTTTGTGGACATTCAATAACATGGTTCTTATCCGATGGATATTGTATTTCAAAATATTGAAGGTTCCAATCTACATCATAAATATTCCGTTTATGATTAATGAACCTATTATAATCTACTTGCACATAAAGAGGATTTCCATTAAAACAAAAAAACTTATAATCTTTAAGTTCAGTTCCACTCTCGTCAACCATGTATTTCTCAGCGATTATACGAGATTTAATATTTTTGTAGGGCCATTCTCTTGTCCACCAATAAAAATTATGCTTCATTGATTCTTCTAACTTCTTTCTTGCGACAGCTTTATCGAATGACAACTTATCCTTGCATATCCAAACATTTCCAGAATCATGTGTACATTTCAACACAAACTGATCCGGTAATTTATCAAAATCAATATCATCGAAATGCTCCCATACTCCATAAGTCGGTATCAAATATTCTGCACCTATGTGTTCCTTTACAAATTGTTTAACTTCATATTTGTCAACCAATATTGAATATAATGGGTTTCTATCATGTAATTTAAGCCATTGTAATTTCTCTGTATATAACTTAGGATTCTTAAGATTAAGTTTCTGTTTCATTTTAATTCTATATAGAACCTTCAGCCATATTGCATCTGGCCACCACTTATAAGTATGGTTCAGAAAAAACCATAACAATTTGTGAACAAAGTCATTCATATTCATTATCTTTTCTAAATAGACCATGCAAAGATAAAAAAAAAATTGGGTTTCACCACACTTTTTGAAAAAAATATTCTATCTTTGCAAAATAATAGAAGATTTTTATGAAAATAGCAATTCTTACATCAGGTATATTACCCATTCCTGCCGTTAGAGGAGGGGCTGTTGAAAATCATATTGACTTTTATCTGAAGTATAATGATGAGCACAAGTTGCACGATATGACTGTATTCAGTGTTTATGACAAGCGTATTGAAGGGCATCCTGCCCTTAATTCGGATGTAAACCATTACGTGTACATTAATGTTGATAGTAGATGGGCGAAAATCTCAAAGCATTTGTTTAAAAGTATACATGGTGAAGGTTATTATCACCATACCATAGAATACTATTTCCGCAATGCATGGAGTAGGTTGAAGAAAAAGCACTATGACGTTATCTTACTTGACAACCGTCCAGGGTATGCTCTCAACATAAAAGTCCCTAAAGGAACTAAACTTTATATTTACCTTCATAACGACCTTTTGAATAATAATACCAAAGGATATAAGCAGATATACGACGCAGCAAGTCGAATTCTTACCGTATCAGGATACATTGCAAATTGTGTAAAAACAATCAAGCCAGATGACAAGAAATGTATTCCAATATTGAATGGTATAGATATAAGCGCTTTCTCACCCAACATAAAACCAAAAGTCACCCGCGAACAATTAGGTTTTTCTGATAAAGATTTAATTTTAGTATTTAGTGGAAGAGTCAGCCCTGAAAAGGGAGTTTTGGAGTTAATTGAGGCTATAAAAAAACTTCATGACCTACCTGATATTAAACTTCTGATTATTGGCAGTCCCTTCTATGGAGAGGCTAAAAACGGGAAAGAATATTTGAGAGAAGTTGAACAAGCAGCAGAAGCAATCAAAGAACGTATTCGTTTCACAGGCTTTATTCCCTATAAGGACATGCCATATTATTTAAAAATTGCAGATGTCGCAATCATTCCATCATTGTGGGATGACCCTTGTCCCAACACTGTTCTCGAAGCACAAGCGATGGGACTTCCCATAATTACAACAAGAAGAGGTGGTATTCCAGAAGAAGTTACGGAAGAGGGAGCAATTCTATTACCTACAGATGAAAACTTTGTTGAAAATTTAACAGGAAACATTCTTGCTCTATATAATGATTCTCAAAAAAGAAAAAGAATGGGTGATGCAAATTTTGTTCATTCTAGCTACTATAATAGCATACGATATGCAGAAGATTTTTTTAAGGCGTTTGACATATAGCCTACATTATTTAGGGAATCATGAGAATAGCAATCCTTACATCTGGTATACTTCCAATCCCTGCAGTTCAAGGAGGAGCCGTAGAGAACCTTATTGATTTCTATTTGGAGTACAACCAGATTCATAAGCATCACGATATCACGGTTTATAGTACTTATCATCATGATGTCAAAAAGCATTCTGCTCTTCTTTCCGACGTAAACCATTACAGATACATTAAAGTTAATGGAATAATAGCAAAAATCAAGAAACGCTTTTATAAGTGGACTCATAAAAAAGGTTACTATTTCTATACCATTGAGTACTATATAGACCAAGTCATTAAGAGCATTAGAAAAGAAGTATATGATATCATTCTCATTGAAAATCGTCCTGGATACGTATTTAAACTTACAAAATTAAACAATGCGAAATTAGTCTATCATCTTCACAATGCTAAGATTGACAATACGACTCCCAAATATAAACAAATATATGATGCTGCAGATTTGATAATTTGTGTATCGGATTATGTATCAAAAGGAATAAAAAACATCAATCCTTATGATACCAAAACTACTACGCTTTTAAACGGAATTGATTTAGAAGCATTTAATCCACAAAAAGAAGGGATTGTCAAAAGGAAAGAACTAGGATTCAAGGAGGACGACTTCATTATTGCATATAACGGTAAAATGAATCCAGAAAAAGGCATTATGGAATTGATTAAAGCCATGAATAAGCTAAAAAACTATCCAAGCATAAAGTTGTTAGCAATGGGGAGTACATTTTACGGTGCAAATACATATAACGATCATCCCTATGGATACAAACTACTAAAAGAGGCAGAGCCTATTAAGGATAAGATCGTGTTTACGGGATTCATCTCATACGACCAAATGCCAAATTATCTTCAATTGGCAGATGTTGCAATTATACCATCTGTTTGGGATGAACCATTTAGCCTGTCAGTAGCAGAAGCCCAAGCCATGGGATTACCAATCATTACCACTCATCGGGGGGGGATTCCTGAAGTAGTCACAGAAGAAAACGCTATCCTTTTAGAAACCGATGAATACTTCATTCAAAATCTTGCAGCAGCTATACTCGATCTCTATAAGCATCCCGAGAAACGAGCTGCTATGTCTAAAGCCTCTCTCGAACGTTCCAAACTCTTTAACAAAGAAAAATATGCCAAGAATTTCTTTAAAGCATTGGAGAGTATATGAAATTCTTTACAAATAGATAATCACAAAGAACGAGGCAATCCAGCCTAGGATGCAGAGCTGGATAAAGTGGTCCTTGACGAGGGACTTCGTGGGGGAGCCGCTGAGGCCGAAGACAATCATGTTCTGGAGATAGCGCAGGAGGCCTGCGAGAACCCAACCACTTGTGAGGTAGACATAACGGGTACCCATTCGTTCGATACCCTCAGGAGACATGGTGTACATGATGTAGCAAACCAGTGTGACTGAGGCGATTATGGCTGTGGCTTCGTTGATGAAAGTCTTGTTGTAGCCAGTAATCGAGACACGTGGTTTGGTGCCCGTCTGCTCATAGATGCGATAGTCGTCGTTTCGTTTGGTGAAGGCCAGGAAGAGGGCT
>JAEEGL014801902.1_pt1 | contig 13369 bp, 13 predicted proteins | sample 9134231 | NCBI WGS metagenome assembly JAEEGL01 (sample SAMN16246548, study PRJNA631951) | gut metagenome | biome: gut microbiome; feature: rumen; material: fiber-attached | host: Bos | place: Iran: Karaj | collected 2018-10 | reverse complement strand
GTCTGGAAACAACTTAATGTTTCCTTAGACTTGATTTCTACACTATGTTGTTTTCAAGGTGCTTTCCGCTTGCTGCGGAACGTTCATCATTATATGGCTGCGGCCGCTCTTTGTCAACCGTTATTTTTACTTTTTTCAAAGTTTTTTTACGGCTCACCGGGCCTTGCGTCCCTGATGGACGCTCGATTAATATACCAGACGCACCACCCTATGTCAACACTAAAAATACAAAAAATTCGCGGAATTTTATGATTCCGCGAATTGCTGAATTTTCAAGCTCTAAACCGATTTTAAGTTGAAATATGTCTGAACGTTAGCCCTGCTTAATTCATTTATCGTTCGCTCAAAGATCTGAGCTCTGAACCGTAATAATTTCGTTCCTTCGGGTAAACTCGAACGATGCCCTTCCCGCTGCGCGGAGTTCGGCTCTTATCGGCGCTCTTACATGCCGTAATACTCGTCACAGGCCTTGAGACGATCCATCACGTATCGGCGGAACACGGAAAGACCCTCCTCCGCTTCGTTGTAGGTCCCGTCCGGCCAGCGCTCCTTATCTCTGACAAAGGCGCCCGACCCGTATATCTCAGCCTCGTATTCGTCTATTAGGCTGTTTATATGATCGTCAGACCAGGCGTCTTTCCTGAGCTCACGGTAGCACTCATTTATTCTTTCGATAATGTCGGTATCTTCGTTGTCTATGATACGGCGCAGATAGCCGTGCTTAAACTCATAGTTCTTGCCTGCTTTGAGCTGGTATACAGCGGTATTGTTTCCTTCCGCATCATTGACCCACATATTCCCTAAGGTAAGATCCATATCCCAGGGAGATATTATTGATTTTATTTCGCCGTCCCGCTCCGTCAGACAGAGGCAGTCGTTCTTGTACCTTCTTTCCCCGGCGCCGTTGTCCCGGCCCTGTATCATATTGAGGAACACGTAATGATGCATGTAATTTTCTTCATCTATGTATTCCAGCAGCTTTTCGGAATCATCCATGTTTTCGGCATAATAGGAATAGTATTCGCGGAGCAGCTTCCAGCAAAGCTCCTCGTCGTCTTTGAACTTCCCCTGCGCCTTCTCTATTTCGTATCCGGACAGAGCGAGCTTAGGCGAATCCAGCTCATCGAGCTCATTCGACCACTTGATCTTCTTGTACATGACCGCGTCCTCGCTTCCCGCCAGCATCTCCTTGCCGTCCAGCGGGCTGCCCAGGGCGTAAAGGCCCCAATACCCGTCGTTGAGGAAAAGCTCGACGAAGCGGTACTCGCTGCCGTTCCTCACACCCTTGCTGTTTTTATACCCGCAGCTTTCGGTCCACAGATTGCTGCAGAAAACGTTCCTTATCTTCTCCTGATCGTTGTAAGCGGCGTACAGTATCCAGTCGTCGTCCTTTCTCATGCCGAGGAACGACCTCTTTTTCTTTCTTTCAGCGTCTTCTTTTTTAAGGGATATGCGGAAACCCTTTTTTGGATAGGATAGAGCCGTTGCGCCGCGCAGCCTGATGAGGCAGTCCGTTTCCGCCGCCTTGCTGGCGCCGCTGTCCCAAACTCTTATCTTTGCCCGGGCGTACTCCATATCGATCTCGCCCCTGAACTCGAGCTTCACTAAGGGCAGAGTCGTGACTACGAGATCGCCGATGAAGCAATGCTTTTTATCGTATATCACGAAGCTCCCCCGCCGGCTTTCGGATATCTCCTCTTCGTCAAACAAAGAGCCGCTGAAACAAACCGCTGGCGCATCGAAGCCTTCAGCCTTAACCTCGGGAATACGGCCCTCCGCGAGAGCTGCGGCGTCGACCGACCAGAAGAATGTATCGCTGTCCTTATCGTATGCCAACTCGGTCCCGTCAAAAAACACGGAGCCTTTGAGGGAGATCTTCATTCTGTTATTTATTATATCGTCCAGGGAAGGGTCGCTGCCGAGATCCGCTTTGCCGGAAGCGGCGCATGAAACAAGCAAAAAAGCGCAGAGAAACAGAAACAATATGAAAACAGTGTTTTTAAAGAAGGGCCTCACAGCGGACCTTGCCGTGTACTTACTGTTCATCTGGCCTGCGCATTTTCATTTCAACATCGCAAATGCGATCCGAATAAACCGGAACGCCGGTTAGTCTTTGCTATTACAATTGATTATGTTACGACTCCTTTAGATTTGTCAATACAGCGTTTTAAAGCGCTTCACCGCTGAATCGCATCGGGCCGCAAAAAGCCCGGGATCCTTAAGATCCCGGGCTTGTCCTGCTTATCGGCGGGCTAACCTCTTCACATCCTACAGGATGATCTCAACGATGTCGTTGTTCTTGAGTCCGGCCGCGTTGGCTTCGTCGGTATCGACGTGCATTTCGGCGGTATGTCCCTCTCCGCTGCGGATGAGGACGTTGTCAAAGATCAGGCCTCTCTCGCCGCCTACTCTGACGCTGACCATCTGCTTGTCGACGACTCCGGCTTCCTTAGCCTGGTCGGCGGTGAGATGGATGTGCCTTAAGGCCGCGATGGCGCCTTCTGCCAGCTCAAGCTCTCCGCAGGGTCCCACCAGCTTGATGGGAGTGGAGCCTGCCAGCTTGCCGCTCTCTCTTACGGGAACGGAAATACCAAGCTGCCTGGCGTCGGTGAGGGCCAGCTCGATCTGGGACTGCTTTCTGAGGGGCCCGAGGACCCTGACGCCCTTGAGGGTGGTCTTGGGTCCGACGATGTCGCACTTCTCTTCAGCGGCGAACTGGCCGGGCTGCTTGAGATAGTTCTTGACGGTCAGCTGGGCGCCTTCTCCGAAGAGGACCTCCAGATCAGCCTGGGAAAGGTGGATATGCTTGTTGGATACGCCAACGGGTACTGTGTAAGCCATTTTATACTCTCCTTCTTTAAGAAATTAAGCTTCCTGTCTATTATAACCGATTTACTCGGTCTTGACCCATGAAATATACGGAAGATTGCGATATTTTTGATCGATATCCAGACCGTAGCCCACTATAAACTTATCCTCGACCTCGAAGCCCACGTAGTCGGGCCTTAAGCTGACCTGCCTTCTGGCCGGCTTGTCGAGGAGAGTGGCTATCCTGAGGCTCTTGGGCTGCTTCTCAAGCAGGTAGCCTTTGAGATAGTTGAGGGTGAGGCCGGAATCGATGATGTCCTCGGCTATAATGACGTTCCGGTTCCTGAGATCCATGTCCAGGTCCTTGATGATGCGCACGACCCCGCTGGTCTTTACACCGCTGCCGTAGCTGGATACCGCCATGAAGTCTATGGCCACGTCCAGGTCGATGCACCTCATCAGGTCAGCCATAAAGGGTACAGAACCCTTGAGTATGCCGACCAGCAGCACTTCCTCGCCCTTGTAGTCCCTGGTGATGTCGGCGCCTATTTCGGCGACCCTCTTCTTGAGCTGCTCTTCGCTGATGAGCACCTCTGAAAGATCATACTTTGTTTCAGACATTGTTGTGTTTCTCCTCTTCTTTAACGGTATATTCAACATCTATGATGTCTTTATCCCTGTACTCTTTGGGCTTTGCCGCCCCTCCCACGGCCGACTCGTAGGCGTCAAGCTCATCCCTGAGGAAGTGTAGTATAAAAGCCCAGAGCACTATGTCGTCGAGTATGCCGAAGACCGGTATCACCGGAGGTATGAGGTCAAAGGGCAGGAAGAGATAGACATGGCCGAAGACCACCAGGGCCTTCTTCCAGAAGGAGACATTTTTGTCCCTCAGAAGCCACGGGATGGCGCGAAGGCGCCTCCACAGAACGGCAAAACTAATGAATCTCACCGGCTTGACCTCCTTTCCTCGTATCTTAAGAGCCCGAAGCCCTTAGGGCTTTTCTTTGGGGCCTTTGTAAGCCCCGATGAGCAGGCTCATCTTATCAAGAAGAACTTCCTGGCCGGTCTTTTTGAGGGCCGAAACGGGGATCACCGCGTCGTCCTTCTCGAGGCTCAGGGTCTTTCTGATGAGGGCGATGTTCTTGTTCATCTCGTTTCTCGAGACCTTGTCGGCCTTGGTAGCGACCACCAGGCCCGAAAGCCCGTAGTACCTCAAGTAATCGTACATCTGCACGTCCTGGGCGCTGGGCTCGTGGCGTATGTCGACCAGCTGGACCACCCCGACCAGGTTGGGACGCCCGGAGAGGTACTCTTCCATCATGCGGCCCCAGTCTTCGGAGACCGCCTTCGAGACCTTGGCGTAGCCGTAGCCGGGAAGGTCGACTATCCTGAAGCTGCCGTTGATGAGGAAGAAGTTGATGGTCCTGGTCTTGCCGGGGCTGCTGCTCACCTTGGCGGCGTTCCTGTTGTTGGTGAGAAGGTTTATCAGCGAGGACTTTCCCACGTTGGAGCGGCCGGCAAAGGCTATCTCGGGCAGGTCTTCCGCCGGATACTGGCCCTTCTTCACCGCGGAGCAGAGGAAATCCACCCTGTTTATCTTCATATCAGGGCCTCTTTCAGAGCGTCGTCCGCCGTATCCAGGAGGACGAAGCGCAGCTCGTCCCTGACGGCCTTGGGCAGGTCGTCCAGGTCTGCCTTGTTCTCCTCGGGGAGGAGTATGGTCGAAACGCCCATCCTGTGGGCTGCCAGCACCTTCTCCTTGATGCCGCCCACCGGCAGTATCTTGCCCCTGAGGCTGATCTCGCCGGTCATGGCGACGTCCTTTCTTACAGGCCTTCCGGTGAGGGCCGAAATGACGGAGACGCACATGGTGACGCCGGCGGAGGGCCCGTCTTTCGGGGTAGCGCCCTCGGGAACGTGGATGTGTATGTCTTTGGTCTTATAGAAGTCCTCTTCTATGCCGAAGTCGGCGCTTCTTGAGCGCACGTAGCTGATGGCTGCCCTTGCGGACTCCTGCATCACGTCGCCCAGCTGGCCGGTCAGCACGATGTGGCCGGTCCCGGGAAGAGCCGCGGTCTCTATGAAGAGAGTGTCCCCTCCGACCACGGTCCAGGCCATGCCGGTCGCGACTCCCACCTCGTTCTTTCCGAGAAGCTTGTCGTAGCGGAAGCGCTTCTTGCCCAGGTAGCTCTCAAGGTTGTTGGCGGTGATGCTGTGCTTTTCCTTCTCCCCTTCCACCACCTTGCGGGCGACCTTTCTGCAGAGGTTTGCGATCTCCTTTTCAAGGCCTCTTACGCCCGACTCCCTGGTGTATGACTCGATGAGGGCCTTCAGGGCTCCGGGGCTGATGGAGATGTCTCCGCTCTCAAGGCCGTGGGCCTTGACCTGCTTTGGTATCAGATACTTTTTGGCTATGTTCTGCTTTTCTTCTTCGGTGTAGCCGGAGATCTCAAGCACCTCCATCCTGTCGAGGAGGGGCCTGGGTATGGTCTCCGTGGTGTTGGCCGTGGTGATGAACATCACGTTGGAGAGGTCAAAGGGCACCTCGAGGTAGTGGTCCACGAACTCCTTGTTCTGCTCGGGATCGAGGACCTCGAGCAGGGCCGACGCGGGATCGCCTTTGTAGTCGGCGCCTATCTTGTCGACCTCGTCGAAAAGAAAGACCGGATTGCTGCTCTTGCATTCTCTGATGGCAGTCATGATGCGGCCGGGAATGGCGCCTATGTAGGTCCTTCTGTGGCCCCTGATCTCAGCTTCGTCTCTGACTCCGCCCAGGGACATGTGGACGAATTTCCTGCCGGTAGCCCTGGCTATGGATCTGGCTATGGAAGTCTTGCCGACGCCCGGAGGGCCTACCAGGCAGAGTATGGGGCCCTTCTCGCTTTCCGCGAGGCTGAGCACGGCCAGGTACTCGAGTATGCGCTCCTTGACCTTTTCAAGGCCGTAGTGGTCCTCATCCAGTATCTTACGGGCTTCCTGTATCTTTATCTCCTGCTTGGTCGACTTGTTCCAGGGCAGGTCAAGTATCCACTCGACGTAGCTCCTGATCACTGCCAGATCGGCGGCGTAGGGAGGCAGTTTTGCGGCTCTGTTGATCTCCTTCTCCACCTTCTCGGTGATCTCGGGGGAAAGCTTAAGCTTCTTCAGCTGCTTCTTCCACTCCTCGGCTTCCGATTTTATATCGTCCTCCTGGCCCAGCTCCTCCTGTATGGTGCGCATCTGCTCCATCAGATAGTGTTCCCTCTGGGACTTGTTCAGGCGGTTCTGCAGTTTGGTGTTGAGCTGGTCTTCGTACTTGGCGATCTCGGTCTCCCTGATCAGGTAGTTGACCACAAGGGTGAGCCTCTTGATGGGGTCTACGGTCATCAGGACCTTCTGGGCTTCTTCGGGCTGGACGTCCATCTGGGTGATGATGAAGTCGGCGATGAAGCCGGGCTGGTCCTCCCTGTCGAAGCCCCTGAAATCGTCGTTGGGGAAGCGCTGGTGGTCGGCCCTGTACTGGGCGTAGAGCCCCGAGGCGGTGCGTATTACGGCCATCACGTCAGGGGTAAGGGGAACGTCTTCCTTTTCCTCAATGCGCTGTATCTCGCACACGAAATAGGGATTCTCGCTGACCATCTTCTTCACTCTGGCCCTGTACTGGCCCGAAACGAGGACTCTAAGCTGCTCTCCGGGCATCCTGAGTATCCTCTTGATCTTGGCCGCGGTGCCCACGGTGTAGAGGTCTTTGGCGGTGGGAAGATCCACCCCGGGATCCTTCTGATTGGCGAGAAAGATCATGGAGTCTCCGCTCATGGCGGCTTCCAGGGCCTGGATGGACTTCTCCCTTTCTATGTCAAAGCGGACTTCGGTGCGTGGAAATACGCTGACGCCTCTGAGGGCGATCAGCGGCATGGTCCGCGAAGAGTTCTCTTCCAATACTATTTTATCTGCCATACTTTTCCTTTCCGGCGCCTTTGGGGCTGCCTGCGAAAAGCCTTAAGAATTGCTGTCCGCCGCCCCTTCTATGAGGGTCAGGACCGGCTCCGCCCCGTCTATGGTCTCGGCGGTGACGGTCACCTTGGCGATGTCCTTTCTCGAGGGGATGTCGAACATGATGTCGGTCATCCTCTGCTCCAGTATGCTGCGAAGGCCTCTGGCCCCGGTCTTCTTCTCAATGGCCTTTTCGGCCACCCTGCGAAGCCCGTCCCCGGTGATCTCAAGCTCTACTCCGTCCATGCCCAAAAGTTCGGTGTACTGCTTGAGCAGCGAGTTCTTGGGCTCGCTTATGATGCGCACCAGGGCTTCTTTGGAGAGCTCATCGAGCACCGCCACGGCGGGAAGCCTTCCTATGAACTCGGGGATAAGGCCGTACTTCAGCAGATCTTCGGACTGTACGTGGTCCAGGATGTGGGGGTCGTCGTCCTTCACCGAGATCACGTCGGCGTTGAAACCTATGGTCTTTTCGCCTATGCGCCTCTGGATTATCTTGTCCAGGCCGTCGAAAGCTCCTCCGCATATGAAGAGCACGTTGGTGGTATCGAACTGTATGAACTCCTGCAGGGGGTGCTTGCGGCCGCCCTGGGGAGGAACATTGGCCACGGTGCCCTCGAGTATCTTGAGCAGGGCCTGCTGCACGCCCTCGCCGGAAACATCCCGGGTGATGGAAACATTCTCCGACTTCTTGGCGATCTTGTCTATCTCGTCGACGTAGACTATGCCCTTCTGGGCCTTCTCCACATCGAAATCGGCGGCCTGAAGAAGCTTCAGCAGTATGTTCTCCACGTCTTCGCCCACGTAGCCGGCCTCGGTGAGGACGGTGGCGTCGGCTATGGCGAAGGGCACGTTGAGGGTCCTCGCCAGGGTCTGGGCCAGAAGGGTCTTGCCCGATCCGGTGGGTCCTATCATGATGATATTGCTCTTCTGTATCTCGACCTCTTCTTTGCGGTCCTTTTTGGGGAGCTTTTTGTTCTCCTCCAGCCTTTTTATCCTCTTGTAGTGGTTGTAGACGGCGACAGCCAGTATCTTCTTGGCCTTATCCTGCTCTATAACGTAATCGGAAAGAGCGCCGACTATCTCGCGGGGAGTGGGCAGAGGAGCGTTTTCGAGTATGGGCTCATCGGGTTCTTCCCCCAATTCGCCATTGAAGATCTCCATGGCCATCTCGGCGCATTCCCTGCATATGTATACGTTGGGACCGGCTATGAGCTTCTCATTTTCCCCGGCAGGCTTTCCGCAAAAAGAGCAGACCAGTCGTCTCTCTTTATCGTATTTTGCCATGTCTTACCTCTTTTCAACAAGCTTGTCGGCCAGACCGTAGGCGACGGCCTGGGCGGCGTCCATGTAATTGTCCCTGTCGGTGTCCCTGGCTATTACATCCAGGGGCTGGCCGGTCTTTTCGGAGAGTATCCTGTTGAGGTCTTCCCTCTTTTTGAGTATGTGCTCGGTGTGTATGCGCATGTCCTCGGCCTGGCCCTGCATGCCGCCCAGAGGCTGGTGTATCATGACCTCGGCGTTGGGGAGCACGTAGCGCTTGCCCTTCGCCCCCGCCGCAAGGAGCACAGCCGCCATTGAAGCCGCCATGCCTATGCATATGGTGGACACGTCGGGCTTTATATACTGCATGGTGTCGTATATGGCAAGACCCGAGCTTATTACCCCTCCGGGGCTGTTGATGTACAGGCTGATGTCCTTGTCCGGATCCTCCGACTCAAGGAAGAGCAGCTGGGCGACGACCAGGTTGGCGCTCATGTCGTTTATCTCGCCTTCAAGGAAGATGATCCTGTCCTTGAGAAGCCTGGAATATATATCGTAGGACCGCTCGCCTCTGGCGGTCTGCTCTATGACCATGGGAACAAGATTCATTATAGCACTCCTTTTTCAATTAAAACTACGGCGGAACATCAATATGTTCCGCCGAGAAATAAACTTCTATGGGTAGTATTACTGCTCGGAAGTTTCTTTAGTGTTCTCTTTTTCTTCGCTGCTCTCAGCCGCGGGCGCGTCCTCGACATCGGTAAAGACAGCCTTTTCGTAAAGCATGTCGATGACCTTTCTGCTTCTGATGTCCTGCCTGACTCCGTTCAGCTGACCGGTCATGTACTTCTTTACTTCTTCAAGCTTCATTCCGTACATATCGGCCATCTGCTGGAGCTCGGCTTCGACCTCTTCATCGCCGGCTTCGACCTTCTCGGCCTCGGCTATGGCTCTGATCAGCAGTCCGGTCTTGACTCTCTTCTCGGCGTCGCCCATCATTTCTTTCTTCAGATCTTCCTCGGTCTTGCCCAGGATCTGGGTGTACATCTCCATGGAGATGCCTTGATTCTGCATGTTCAGCTTCATATCTTCGAGCATGTCGGAAGCCTGGTTCTCTATCATGACTTGAGGCACTTCGATGGGATTGAGCTCGAGCAGCTTCTCGACGACGGCGTTCTTTCCGTCATATTCGGCGGCGTTTTTGGCGGAAGCCTCAAGATCTTCCCTGATCTTGGCCTTGTATTCGTCGAGAGTATCGCAATCGCTGTAATCCTTGGCGAAATCGTCGTTGAGCTCGGGCAGCTCCTCGGTCTTAACCTCGTGAACGGTGCAGTGGAAGACGGCTTCCTTGCCGGCCAGGTTTTCGGCGTGATACTGCTCGGGGAAGGTCACGGTGACGTCCTTCTTCTCGCCGGCGCTTACGCCTACCAGCTGATCCTCAAATCCGGGGATGAACTGGCCGGAGCCCAGCTTTAAGGACTGGTTCTCGGCGGTGCCGCCTTCGAACTGCTCTTCGCCCACAAAGCCGGAGTAGTCGAGGATAACGGTGTCGCCGAGGGCCGCGGCCTTATCGGAGACCACGAGCCTGGAGTTTCTGCGCTGCTCTTCGGCAAGCTTCATATCAACGTCCATCTCGCCGATCTTCCTGATCTTCCTTTCGGCTTTGATGCCGAAGTAATCTTTGGCAACGACGGTGGGAGCAACGGTCACGGTGACGGCGGCGGTAAAGCCCTTGCCCTTTTCGACCTTCTCTTCGACGATGTCGATGGAAGGACGGCTTACCGGCTCGATGTCCAGTTCGTCGAGTGCCTTGGGATAGGCGTCATTGATCAGGTTATCTATGGCGTCGGAGAAGAATACACCCTCTCCGTATCTCTTCTCGATGATGCTGCGGGGCGCCTTGCCCTTGCGGAAACCGGGGATAGTGATGCTTCCCCTCTGCTTCATGTAGACCTTGTTGGTCTCGGCGTCAAATTCCTCAGCGGTAAAGGTGAGGTTGAACTTCACTTCGTTGTTTTCCTTGCTAACTAATTCGGCAGTCATATTATCCTCCTGTATTGCCTTATTCACGCAATTATTTATAATATCACAAATACTTCTATTCTTCAAGTGCCAGCATGGCAAGTCCTCTGGCGAGCTTGGAACTGTTTTCGTCCTCAAGGCCGTACTTTGTCTTTACCAGATCGCCGAGGGCCAGAAGGTCTTCGACCTCTCCCAGGTAAAGCTCCAGCTCAAGCTCCAGTATGGGGACCTCGCCGGCGTCGGTTATTATGCTGCCGGTGTCGAGGGCCATCTCGACGGTGCTCTCCCCGTAGCGCAGCTTCATGCGGCGGCGCAGGAAACGGGTCTCGAGAAGGTTCACGAAGCTTCGGTCTCCCACCAGCTCCATGAGGCGTCTTCCGTCTTCGCTCTCCCTGAACAAGTCTACGGGAGGCTGGATGAAGTTCTCTTCGCCCTGCACGGGGACGTTTATCTCTCCTCTTTCATGAAGGCCGCTCTCGCTCTTTCCGCCCCACTTGAGAGTGGCAAAAGAGATATCTCCCTCGGCCCTCACTCTGACTGCCACATTGTTCTTCGAAAGCACCCGGTCCTCGGTATCGAAGTACACTGCCTTCATCACGACCTTCTCAGCCGAAGAATTGTCGGCATAGGGGGACATGAACGCGCCGTCCCAGATGGCGTCGGCCGTCTCTCTGTCGGGGATGCTGTATTTTAATTCGATCTCCATTTGGTTCTCCGTTCTCAAATAAAGCGTGCGAAGCATAATACCACGGGGACGCGGGAAATGCAAGCTTTTTAACGCTTTGAGAAAAATCCCCTTTCCCTAAGAGATATGCGCGCGTTCCCCCCCTTCCGTCCGGCGCGCAAAAAGCGCATAATATAGGCATGTATATCGGAGGTCAAAATGGAACTTAAAGACGCGAAAATAAACTTCATTGGGGACAGCATACCCGAAGGCCACGGGGTAGAGCCCGAAGAGTGCTTCGTTAGCCTCATAGCCCGGATGACCGGGGCGGTCTGCCGCAACTACGGGATAGGCGGGACCAGGATAGCCCGCCAGAGGATACCCTCGGCCGAGGCCAAGTGGGACAAGGATCTCTGCGGAAGGTTCGATCAGATGGACGAAGACGCAGACCTGGTGGCGGTCTTCGCCGGCACCAACGATTTCGGCCACGGAGACGCCCGCCTGGGAAATATGGGCGACAGGGAGCCCGACTCCTTCTACGGAGCCCTGCATTACCTTTACAGCGGCCTCATTGAACGCTATCCCGAGTCGGCCATCGTTATTTTCACCCCCCTGCACCGCATCTGCGAGGAGTGGCCGGTGAGCCCCAGCGGATTTTACAGGACCTTCCCCTTTACCGACTACATTAATGCTATCAGGGAGGTCGCCGAATTCTACAGCCTGCCTGTGCTCGACCTCTACGCCTGCTCGGGCCTTCAGCCCAGGGTCGAAGCGATAAACAAGAGGTACTTTCTGGACGGGCTCCATCCCAACGCGGCGGGCCACAGGCTTCTCGCCGAGCAGTCCATAGCCTTCTTTAAAGCCCTTCCCGAAAGGAGGAAGGCCCTGAGAGACTGTTAGTTTTACACTCAGGCATTACAGCATGAAAAAAGGGGGCTCTGCGGCCCCCTCTTAAGGCAGGCTATGCCCCGCCCTTATTTTTTCGCTTCTACGCTTCTTGTCGCTATTATGTCGGCCCCGAGACCCAGCACGTTCTCGATAAGGACCGAGCCCGACTTCACCGGCGCTTCGAGTTCAAGACTTCTGATCTCCTTCATCACGTCGAAGATCATCCTCTTGGGCACAGGGTTTGAGGTCCTTACGCTGACCAGGGGCATGGCCCCGCCCTTTACGCTTGCCGACGAAGTCACCGAACGCATGGGGTCGGTGATCATGCTCATCGCATAGTTATAGCCTCTCCTGCAGAGGTTACCCTCGCAGCTTATCATAGTCTCGCCCTCGTACTCGACGCTGAGCTCGCAGCCGTTGGGACAGACTATGCATATGTACTCACTCTTCAACTCTTGCCACCACCTTTACGGGGCTACCGCCCTTAAGCTCGGAAGCTTTGATATCCATGTGGACCATTACCGCGGGCACTGCCTTCTTCATCTTCAGAGTACTCACGACCCTGCCGTCCTGGAAGGCCTCGAAGACGACCTTCTTCATGGGCGCCGAAGGCCTGAAGGAAACGGTCACGTCCTTCTTTCCGCTGATGAAGGAGGGCACGGTGTACCTGACGCCGTTTCCGGTCTCGAGCTTTATACCGCAGGGCTCAAGGCCGTTTTTGATGTACTCGGCAACGGGGCCCGCCAGGGCTTCGGCCTCGAGAGAGACGAAGTCGACCAGGTCGTGGACCTGAAGCACATTGCCGCAGGCGAAGATGCCGGGGACCGATGTCTGGCCGTTTTCGTCGGTGACGGGGCCCCTGGTCCTCGGGTCGAGCCTGACCCCCGCCTGAAGGGAGAGCTCGTTTTCGGGTATCAGGCCCACCGAGAGTATCAGCGTATCGCAGGGCCAGACCTTTTCGGTTCCCGGTATGGGCTTCATGTCGGGCCCCACCTCGCTGACTGTGACCGACTCAAGGCGGGTCCTGCCGGTGATGCGGGTAACGGTATGGCTGAGGAACAGGGGTATGCCGAAATCGTTGAGGCACTGCTCTATGTTTCTGGGAAGGCCGCTGGGGTAAGGAAGGATCTCGAAGACTCCCTCCACCTTAGCTCCCTCCAGAGTGAGCCTTCTCGCCATTATCATGCCTATGTCGCCCGAACCCAGTATTACCGCCCTCTTTCCGGGCATGAGGTTGAACTTGTTCATGTAGGCCTGGGCGACGCCGGCGGTGAAGACTCCGGAAGGCCTGTCTCCGGGTATGGACATGGCGCCTCTGGGCCTTTCGCGGCAGCCCATGGTCAGTATGACCGCCTTCGCCTCGATCTCGAGGAGGCAGTCCCTGGTCGCCGCGGTTATGAGCTTATCCGGAGACAAGCCGGTCACCATGCAGTCGGTGATGCAGTCTATCTTCTTTTCGACTGCCTTATCGATGAAGCGGGCCGCGTACTCGGGGCCCGAGAGGGCTTCTCCGAAGCGGGTGAGGCCGAAACCGTCGTGTATGCACTGGTTGAGTATGCCGCCGAGACGGGGTTCCCTTTCGAGTATGAGCACGTCGTCTATTCCCCTGTCCTTAACGGCGATGGCGGCGGCGAGGCCCGCCGGGCCTCCCCCTATGACGACGACGTCTCTTTGCATTCTCTTTATCATGGTCTGACCTTTCCCGTAAACACGTAGGCGCCGGTCTTGTTGTAGCGCAGCTCTTCGGGCCTG
>JAEEGL013612315.1_pt1 | contig 13369 bp, 10 predicted proteins | sample 9134231 | NCBI WGS metagenome assembly JAEEGL01 (sample SAMN16246548, study PRJNA631951) | gut metagenome | biome: gut microbiome; feature: rumen; material: fiber-attached | host: Bos | place: Iran: Karaj | collected 2018-10 | reverse complement strand
GCAATTGATATACAGTTTGTAGGAGAATGGAGTAACAGACCTCAAGACGATGTTGCATTAGCTGAAATCTTTGAAAAATATGACAACTTGTTTTCTGCTATATTCTTTGATAACAACGAAAAAGAAACACCGCAAAATTTACCCGAAAAACACTCAAGCAATCTTAATCTTGAAACAAGTAATTTTTCGGTTTATTTCCCCAAAACCTACAGAGAATCCTATCCTTTAATGCTTGAAAAAGGTAATCTTGCAAATGTTAACCTTAATGATTACTATGACGGAATAATTCGTGCAATACCGATGTTCGTAGAATATCCGATTTACGATGAAGATAATAACATTTCAGGTTCCAGATATTATCCGAACCTTGCACTCCGAGTTATCTCAAAATACACTAATCATGACTATAAAAACTATACTATCGACAAAAATAACAATCTTATTGTTGGTAATCAAAAAATACCGATGAAACCAAACTCTGAGGTAATTCTCAATTGGTATAACAAAGAATTCGGAAACATAGACAATAATTACAATTCATCGTTTAAACATATTTCCTTTAAAGATGTATTTGACGATATTCAAAACAAAAAAGAAGGTAAACCGACTGTTTTACCGGAAGATTTATTCAAAGATAAAATCGTTGTTTTTGGTTTTACCGCTGAATCTCTGTTTGATTTAAAAGCAACGCCTGTTGAAAAATACCTTCCCGGGGTGGAACTATATGGGATTTTCGCAAATAACTATATAGATAACTCATTTATTATCAAGGTGAATGAAAAACAAACACTCCTTTTATCCCTTGTTATCTTCACTCTGTTTTTTGCATACTTCACAAACAGAAAAGAGAATATCAAAAATCTTATTATATTTATTACATCACTTTGCTTATATATTTTTAGTGCATATCTCATAATGCATATTTGGCATATATGGATTCCAATGGTATTGCCGATTATCTCATTAATTTTAGGATATCTGTCAGCACTAATCCTCAATTATTTCTCAAAATCAAAAGATTATGACAAACTCTATAAATTAGTTAATACCGATGATTTAACAGGACTTTATAATAAACGTTTCTTTGTTAAACACATGGAAATGAATATTGAATATTCAAGAATTTATAAAAAACCGTTTGCCCTGATTATGATAGATATTGACCACTTTAAAAATTTCAATGATACATATGGGCATCTTTCGGGAGACTGTGTTTTAAAACAAGTTGCAAAATACCTGACAGAAACTACGGATGATAAAGGAGTTGTTTGCAGATACGGAGGAGAAGAAATGTGTGTCATTCTCCCTCAGACAAACAAAGAAGAAGCAGAAAAACATGCCTGGGAGCTTTGTCGTAAAATCGCATCTTCAGAATTTATCTTAGCTGACGGACAAAAAACAAAAGTAACAATAAGTCTCGGAGTCAGCACCTATCCGGATAATGCTAATAACACAACTAAACTTATTGAGTATGCAGACAAAGCTTTATATTACGCGAAAGAACACGGAAGAAATCAGGTCGGAAAATCAGAATAAAAAAAAGACTGCACATCTTGTGAACATACAGCCTCTTCTTCTCATTACTCATAACCTTTAAACTTTTGTAGCCTTTGCGGTATTCTGAGTTATAGATTGTGCAGAAGTATTATTTGCACCTTCTGCATGTGCCTTTCTCTTTTCCATTATCTTTTTGCTTATTTTGTTTGCAATTGGTGTCATAATAACAGGACCGACATAACGATAGATGAAGCCTGCGATTACTAACGATTTAATATTTTTGATACCTTTAACGTAATCATCAAGGTGGTCCATAACGTGTGCCGAACCTTTATTAGCCTTAACGAATTTATCAATTGTTTTTTCTGCCAATTTATTTAACTTGCTGTCTAACAAATATGTACAAGATGTTGAGAAGCCCCAAACAAGAGCATCGTTAATCAACATTGCAGGTTTTTGTTCTTTATCGATTTTCTTGTTTTTCATGGTTCTAACCATATATGTTCCGGAAATCAATGCGGAATCAAGAACAAGCAAATGAGTGAACGCATTTCTTGTACTAAGGAACTTCGCAAATTTTTGAAGCGGTTTTGACTTACTGAGTTTTTCAAAACCTTTTGAAAGATGGAGTGTATCTTCAAGAATTTGAGAATACCCTTTTCCGAAAGAAACATTATTATTAACAACCTGTGGTTTAATAGGTTGAGCTAAAATTTTTGGTTGTATATTAGGTTGAACAGGAGTAATCATTAGTTCTGTCCTCCTTTCAACTGAGAGAGTTTAGCCGGACTGGACATCATCATTAAACTTCCTTTTGATGTAAGCTGTTGTGCATTTTGCGGTTGGACTGCCGTTGCACTTGTCTTATTTTCTTTAACTTCAGGTTTCGGATTTTTATCTTTTTTGAAAATTACACCTAAAAGAATAGGAACAAGAGCAATTGTAACTGCTGCTTTAGCCGGTGAAAATACCGGGCAGATAACTTTCTTCAAAAGGGATGTCATTGTATTCTTATATTTATTTATACTCTTTTGTGCAGAGATAGCATCAGCGACCTTACCAAAGATTTCTCCGGAAAATTCAGCGAGCTGTTCTTTTGCACCTTTTGTCATTACAATATTTTCAATTGTGGTTTCAATTTCCTCACCTTTAATATTTCTGAGAACAAATCCTTTTAATTTATCTGCATTATCTCTTAAAAATTTGTTTGCAGGTTTTATAACTGTTTCAATTTTTTCTGCCAAATCAGCGGGAAGTGAAACATTTTTACCACCGCTTCCGGCAAATTTATTAATTGCATGAGATATCGGATTTGAAACAATAATGGTTGTTCCGAGTCCGACTAAGCCTGTTGCGAATGATTTTGCAACCTGCATTTTACATTTTTTCTTATTATCTTCATCTTTACCTGCAGTTGACATAATAGTTGCCGGTCTTAAACCGCAAGTAATAACAAGTGCAAAGAGTGCTTCAGATAGCAGAGGGTTTTTGTATGCCCTGTGTATCATTGCGTGTGCTGGTTTACTTCTGAGTAATGTATCAATTAAGTTACCTTTAAAACTAATACAGTCGTTGGCATTTCTCTCTCCAACGACTGTACTCTTATTATAATTTAATTTACTCGTGCTCACACCACTCTTTGTTACACCTTCTCCGTAACTTACTCCCGAATGTAATAATCGGGGCTTTGTCACTGAATTGTCGATTTGTGAAATTTTGATTCCCATGACTCTTTTCTTTATTTATGTAACACGCTAATATTAATTCTTCTAAAAAATTAATTTGCTATTTTATAAAAAAATTATAACAAAATATTAAAAATCATGTGAAACAGGAAACTAAAAATAGGTTTTCTGGCTTTTACAATATGAGATAATAGCAAATTAATATTTGTTAATGAGCAACAAAATGTGGTATAAATATATTTATGGAATCTATAGAACAACAATTAAAATTAATCCCCGAGAACAGTGGTTCTTATCAGTTTTTTGACAAAAATAATGAAATTATCTATGTTGGTAAAGCAAAAAATTTAAAAAGACGAGTTTCGAGTTATTTTATTAAAAATCACCCAAACGTAAAAGTCAGGGTCATGGTTCCTCAAATCAAGAAAATTCAGTACATAATAACAAATACTGAAGTTGAAGCTTTGATTTTAGAATCACATTTAATAAAAAAATATAAACCTAAATATAATATATTATTAAAGGACGATAAAAAATTTCCATATTTTCTCATTACAAAAGAAGAGTACCCGAGAATTCTCGTTGTAAGGAAAAGAAATAAAAATCCTCTTGAGGGAAAATATTTTGGACCATACACAAACGGAAAAGCTATGTATTCTACCTTAGATTTATTAAAAAAAATATTTCCGCTAAAGCAATGTAAAACTCCAAAATTTAAAGACAGACCCTGCTTATATTATGATATAGGACGATGTCAGGCACCCTGCCAGCATAAAGTCACAAGCGAAGAATATAAAAAAACAATTAAAAATGTTGAGATGTTCCTCTCCGGAAAACAAGAGGAATTGGTGCAAGAACTAAAAAAGAGAATGGAAGAATATTCTCAAAAAGAAGAATATGACAAGGCGCTAAGGTTTCGTGACAGTTATTTTGATGTCTTAAAGACAATGGAAAGACAAAAAGTAATTTTTGAAAATACAAAAATAAATCTTGATGTCATTTCTATTCAGCAAAGCAAAATCTTTACGGCTCTGACCCTACTTCAAATCAGAGACGGTCGTTTGACTGACAAAAAGAACTTTGAAATCAAAACAACCGAATATGATTCACCGGAAGACATTATTTCAACATTTATAAAAGAATACTATCAGCTCACGACAAAGACTGAAATTCCCAAAGAAATTATTTTTGATTTTGAACTTGAAAAAGAAGACAAAGTTCTGATTGAAAAATGGCTTACTTCACTAAAAGGCTCAAAAGTTCAGATTAATCCGACATTAAACACAAAGAACAAAGAGATTTTGGAAATCGGAAAGAAAAACTGTGAATTTTATTATGAAGAATTAAAAATAAAATATCAAATGGAACTTCAAAACGACTTTAATGAAATTGGCGCATACATAAAAGAAAAACTAAAACTCTCAAAATTTCCTCACCATGCAGAATGTTTTGATATTTCGCACATTCAGGGAACAAACACCGTCGCATCTATGGTTGTTTTTGAAAACGGAATACCGAAGAAAAGCGAATACAAAAGATATAAGATTAAATCAACAGAATCTAAACCTGATGATTTTAAATCAATGGAAGAAGTTGTCAGAAGAAGATATTCAAGATTAATCAGAGAAAATAAACCTCTTCCTGATTTAATAATAATAGACGGAGGTAAAGGGCAACTATCTAGTGCGGTTTCAATTTTGAAAGACCTTAATCTTGAAGGTCAGGACATAATTTCACTTGCAAAAAGAATAGAAGAAGTTTTTGTAACTTGGAAAAGAACCTCCGTAATTTTTCCAACTTCATCAAATGCACTGTTTTTCTTCCAAAAAATCAGAGATGAAGCACACAGATTTGCAATTTCCTATCACAGAAAACTCAGGGAAAAAAGTGCACTGACATCAGAACTTGATAATATTAAAGGTCTTTTTATAAAAAATAAACAACTTTTAATGCAAAAGTATAAAGACATAAATAAAATCTCAAAACTTACTATAGAAGAACTTATGCCATTAATGACAAAATCTCAAGCTCAAAAAGTTTATGATTATTTTAATAATAAAAATAAGTAAAATATTTGTAAATTATGATAAAAAATATAGCAATTTTTAATATTTATGTCTTTTTTAATATTTGTTAAGCGTGATAGGTTCATATGTCAGTCAATTCAGTAAATAACATATATAAACCAGCGACAGAACAGCCGAAACAAACAAATTCAAGTGCATCTGTTAATAGCGGTGTGCAGCATCAAGGAAAAATTGATGCCAAAACTGTTTCGTCATCAAATGTTTTGGCCTATCACACATCCTTTAACGGCTTAGGTGACAAATTTAAAGAAATGTCAAAGATGAGAGCCGTAAGCAAATATTTAGATCCTGTTTCTAAGGAATATTTTAAACAGCTCAAGGCTTCAGGTATTTTAGAAAATAAAAAATCAAATGACGGAAGCAGTGTCCTTGATAATCTTCATAAAATCGCAACAACAGAAAGACTTCAGGGCATTTCAAAAGAAAATATATTGAGAGAAACTATCAAGCTTATCGCAAAACCCTATTCTATTTCACAAAAATTTGGAGATTTACCCGAACAAATAAGACCACAAATTGAACAAGAAACGCATAACACATTTCCGACAAAGAGAGTCACATCTGCAACATGCTTTGCAACAAGTATCGAATTTAATTTGGCTCAAAAGCAGCCTGCAGAATTTGTGAGAATGGTTGAAGGGCTAACTTCACCACAATACAGTGTTAAAAAACAGATGAAAGTATCAGATCTTTCACCCAACTTCACAGAAGCACTGCATGATTTAAAGCAATTTAATACCGAATACAAAATTGAACCTGACTGGCAAACACTGACCATCACGCTTAAACCGGACAGAAATGCTATTGTCAGGGCAAGAGTTCAAAATTCATACAAAGATGAAAAAGAACGTTCTTGTGTTGACGTTCTTATGCAGTCAATGATTATGAACTTAGGTTCACAGCATACCTATGATGCATTAACGGATACAAGAACAGGAAAATTGAATACTGATAATACAGGCTTAACAAACGAGGAAGGCAATTTTGCAAATAAGATTTTAGAGGGTAAGCATAAAATATCCGTTATATATCAAGACCTTGATATAAATGGGCATCTTGTTGCGCACTATTATGATGCTGATACAGTTAAAAATCATATTGCGCAAACACTTGAGTCCGGAAACAATCTTATTATCGGATACACGATGTTTAACGATAATAAAGAAGTTATAGGCGGACATGAAATCACAATCACGGGTGCAACAATGCAGGACGGGAAACTTCAATATATCTGCAACGACTCCGATGATGACAATCCGGAACCAATTCTGATGGCAGCTGATGAACTTATTCCATTAATTCACCACGCAGACCTGCCTGCCGAAATTTTCTCGGGTGTTGAAGAAGAAGCTAAAAAACAATGGAAATATTCACTTCAGGCAATGAAAGACGATTGGCTTAAATAAGAAACACGTCATTTTGCATTTTCAAAGCATATTCGCAGCCACAATACCTTTGACGGTAGAAATTCTCACGTTTTGCTATCTCAATTGTTTTAATAAAACCATTCTGCTTTTTAAAATCGATTTCTAAAAATTCAACTCCGTATTTTTCAGCAGCCTTATTCCCTTCAATAAAAATATTCTTTGAATTTTTATGCGGGCTTATAGTCAGAGTTGTTGTAAATTTTGATATGTTTTGTTTCTTTGCTTCTTTTGCGGCTGCATTAAGACGGTATTCAAAACATTTTAAACACCTTGCTCCGCCCTCTTTCTCATTTTCAAGCCCCTGAACAAATTTTACCCAGTCTTCATGAGTTTGTTCAGGGATAATCAATTCAAGAGAAAGTTTTTGGGCATATCGTTTGAGTTCGTTTAAACGCTTTTCATATTCATCTGAAGGATAAATATTAGGGTTATACCAATACAAAACAGGCTGAACTCCGAGAGAAAGGAGCTTTTCGATTGAATAACCTGCGCATACTACGCAGCAACAATGAAGTAGAACCTTCTCTGGCATACGTTTACTATTTTTCCTTTGCACCCATCTGAATTAACATTAGCTTATATTCAAGGTATTTCATTGATCCGACATGACGTTTCAATCCTACAATTAAAGTCGGAGTAGCATTAATCTGAAGTCTTTCGCTCTTTTCAATTTCAGCAAGAAGTTCATTTTCGATTTCTGCACTATGAGCATCAGCTTGAAGTTTTTTGATGTCAAATTTCATTGATTTTGCAAGTTTAATAATATCCTGCTCAGTTTCAGGAGATTTAAACATCAAAACATCGTTCATATTCCAGAATTTGTTTTGTTTTTTAGCAGCAAGTGCATATCTTGCCTTTAAACAAGAATTTTTATGACCGGGATTTGGCATATATTTATTACAGCTTTGGTCTAAAGGAAGCATATTTTGATTAATTCTGACACCGGATAGTTCAGTTACGACTCTATGTGATGAAACATTTTGAAGATAACAGCCACCGCAATTATAATCAATATATTCTTCAACAACTACTGTTGCATTTTCATCACCTAAAATATTACCATTTACAGTATTAAATGAATCTTTTAGAAAATTCTGTATTTCTCTTTCCTGAATAAGCTGAGGAGCTAAAACAGCAGAATAATCAAGGTAAGCAACACCGGAGATAAAAAGCATTACACAGATTATAAAAGACATAAAATATTTTCTGATTTTTATTGCATCAACGAAATCTTCAACACTCTGAACTATTTCATAATAGAAAGATTTTTTATAATCTTTAGCCAAAAGGGCAATAAATAAATCGAGAAAATAAGTTATGAAACAAAAAATACAAACCATATGAATTTCAAAGAATGAAAGAAGTGCAAGTCCCATTGAAATACAAAAAGCTAAAAGTGAAAGAGAAAATATGTATGATTCAGGATTTTTAAATACTTCCATAAATCTGAATAATTTTGAGTCTTTGAGCTTTTCAGCAAATGACAAAATAAAAATAAAGAGATATAAAAGGAGTCCCCAAACTGCAAGCGGAACTCCAAAGAACTGGGAATGTATTGTTCTTGCAACTCCATCACAGTTAACTGTTTCACTTATTGCACAAATACTCGGCTGAGCATCCTGGATGAAATTAGCATTCACATAAACATTAATAAGTTCGGCGGAAAGTAAAATTCCGATAACAGCCAATAATATTAATATTTTTCGTCTTAAAGTAAACATTATATCTCCTTACGAAAATTGTTTCATAATTTCTTCAATCGTGGCACCCGAGGGAACAAGCTCCTGTGCTTTTTCTATGACATGCCCGACTCTTTCTTCATAAGTCGGTTTATCGATTGAATAAAACAGCCCTGTATATAGAGTGTCATTGTCAAATGCAAGTCTCATAGCATCAAGCCTATCCTGAGGCGAGTGTTCCGGAGGAATATTATGCACCAATTCTTTAATTCTATCAAATGAAGAAACCTTGTTATATTGAACACAGGGCGAAATAACATGGATAAATGAAAAGCCCTTATGCTGCAAGCCTAAAGTAATTAGTTCTTCAAGCTGTTTTATGTCGCCGGAATAACTTCTTGCAACAAATGAAACATTAAATGACAATGCCAAAAGAACAGGATTAATTTTATCCGCAGTCCAAGCATAAGGATTACACTTTGTTGTAGTACCTATTCTTGATGTTGGTGAACATTGACCTTTTGTTAGAGCATAAATTTCATTATCCATCATAATGTAGGTGATATTAGGATTTTTTCTGCCTGCATGGATAAAATGATTACCGCCGATGCTTAAACCGTCACCATCACCGCCAAGAGCTATGACATTTTGCTTTGGATTTGCAAGTTTATGACCTATTGCAACAGGAAGAACACGACCGTGAATGGTATGGAAACCATAAGTTGACATAAAGAACGGAAATCTGCTTGAACAGCCAATCCCCGAAATTATTGAAGTTTCATGCGGGATATATCCTAATGTTGCCATTGAGCGTCTTAATGCCGTGATAACGGAATAATTACCGCACCCAGGACACCAAGAGGGTTTAACTTTACCTTTATATTGTGAAACATCAAGCTCTGTCATATCTTTCACCTAAAATCTCGTAATTTTGTTTGTTGAAAGGCTTTGCGCCTCATCATAATTTTTCTGAACCTGACGGAATTTTTCATAAATTTCTTCAGGAGTAAACGGAGTTCCATCATATTTGAGCATTTCAATCATCTGAACGCCCTGATGTAAGTGGAGGCATCTTTCAACAATCGTTGACTTAAATTGAGCATTATAATTATTTTCAATAACTATTATAACGTCTTTCTCTTTAATAAAATTCTTAATCCAGTCTGTCGGAAGTGGATAAAGAGTTCTCGGATAAAGGGCTTCAACTTTATAGCCATCATTTTGAGCCATCTTAATAGCTTCAAGAACAGCACCGCATGTTGAACCCCAACTAATAATACCTATCTTTGCATTCGGATCACCGAACGAATGAGCCTTTGAAAATTCATTTGCGGCTGTTTCAAGTTTTCTGAATCGTTTTTCTGTCATCTGTTTATGGATTTCGGGACGTGGTGTAGGAGCGTTTTCTTCCGTATGTTCAAGCCCTGTTGCAACATAAGCGCCATATTTATCTCCCGGAGTTGAAATCGGAGAAATACCTGTTTTAGTATCTTCATAACGGTTATATTCTTTTCCTTCCGCTAAGTCTGGTTTAAGTCTGTTTTTGATAACGAGTTTTTTAATATCAATCAAATCAACACACTCTCTTCTCGGGCCTAATGAAGCATCAGAAAGGAGAATAACAGGAACCTGATATTCCTCCGCAAAATTGAAGGCATTAATTGTCTGATAGAAGCAATCCTCGACATTAATCGGAGCAAGAACGATTTTTACGGCATCACCATGTGAGCCATAGAGCGCTGCGCCCAAATCACTCTGTTCTGTTTTTGTCGGAACACCTGTTGAAGGACCGCATCTTTGAACATCAACGATAACAACAGGAAGTTCCGCCATTGAAGCAAGTCCAATTGCTTCTTGCATAAGAGAAAATCCCGGGCCGCTTGTTGCGGTCATAGATTTAACACCTGCATAAGAAGCTCCGATTGCGTAGTTTATTGCGGCAATTTCGTCTTCACACTGCATCATCTTACCGCCGAATTTAGGAAGTTCTTTTGCAAGCCATTCCATAATTTCTGTTGCAGGAGTGATAGGATAGCCGGCAAAAAAACGGCAGCCTGCGGCAATTGCGGCAAGTCCAATTGCCTCATTTCCCGACATAATGAGCTTCTGACCTGAAGTTTTCATTTCAGCGGTCAAAAGTTTATCTTTTCTTGTCAGCTTATTTTTAGCATATTCAACGCCTGCTTTAAAGGCTTTTATGTTTGAATCAATAACGTTTTGAGGTTTTGCCTTATATCTTCTCTCAATATCTTTAACTATTTGTTCTTCAAGATGAAGATTTTTGGCGAGTTCAACTGCAATACCGAGAGCAACCATATTTCTTGCCTGAGCAACAGATACTTCGGTTGCAATTGTGGTTATAGGAACGGGATAGAGAATTACACCATCTTTAACTTCAATTGGTTCTTTTATAACGACATTATCATAAATCACAACACCGTCAGATGCAATGGTGTTAAGCCCCTCAAACACAGTCGAATCGTCAAGTGCGATTAATATATCAGTTTCAGGAGAAACCGTCAAAGCCTTTTCTTCCGAAATTCTCAAACTGTAATAGCACTTGCCGTCACCTCTGATTTCAGAAGGGAAAGCACGATATGTTGTAACATAATATCCTTTTCTTGCACATGCATAGGTCAAAATATCGCCCGAGCTGATTATACCCTGACCTGATGTACCTGAAATTTTTACTCTTAAATCTTTCATCCCTAATTGCTCCTATGTCTATTTTATACCTAACATAAGGTTTGACAAGAAGTTTAAGAATTATAAAACTATACGGTTTTGAAGAACTGAAGGAGAGTTTCTTTTGAAACATCTTTTATGATTTTAACTTTGAAATCATCCTCCGGCATAACAAAACGCAGGACACCATTTTGAATTTTTTTATCCATATTCATAGATTCACAAAGAGCTTCACCTGATAATTTTAGCTCAGGCAAAAACTTAAGTTCATATTCTTTGAGTAAATCAACACATTTTTGAGCATAGTTTTCATTGATTAAACCTGAATAATAAGCGAATTTAAAAGCCCAAAACATTCCGATTGAAACGGCTTCACCGTGGGTAAACATCTTATATTCCGTGACCTGTTCGATTGCGTGAGCAAAAGTATGTCCAAAATTCAAAATTGCTCTTAAACCCTTTTCTTTTTCATCCTGATTTACAACGCAGCTTTTTAATTTGCAGCATATTTCAATCATTTTCGCAAGAGTTTCAGGGTCTTTTTGATAAATTTTCTCTCTGTTTTCTTTTAAGAAATCAAAGAAATTAAACTTTTCGCTGTCTCCGCAGGAATTTTCAATATAAGAATATTTTATGACTTCGGCAAGTCCTGTCTTAAACTGTCTTAAATCGAGAGTTCTAAGAGCATCCATATCGGAGAGAACAAGTTTTGGCTGATAAAAATTACCTATTAAATTTTTGCCCTCGTGGTGGTTTACTGCTACTTTTCCGCCTACGGAAGAATCAACCTGAGCTAAAAGAGTAGTCGGAATTTGAATAAAATCAATTCCTCTTTGAAAAATTGCAGCGGCAAAACCTGCCATATCACCGATTACGCCCCCACCAAGTGCTACAATTGCACTATATCTGTCAAGTTTATATTCAATGGCTTTATCAATAATTTTATTGACGCTCTCCATAGTTTTATATTCTTCGCCGTCAGGAAGAATAACGAACTTTGCATTTGAAAGTTTAAATTTATCTTTAAAAAGAGGATAAACAGTTTCATTGGTAACTACCAAAAACTTTTCAGCCTTTGAATACTTCTTAACATATTCTTCGGCTTTTTCCATTATTCCTGAGCCTATTATGACAGGATATAAATAGCTGTCACGCTTCGGTATACAAATATCAATTTCTGCCATAACCACTCTCCTTAATAATGTTTCGTGCAGTTTCATTTGGAGTTAAATTTGTAGTATCAATTATAAAATCAGCCATACGGTATTTTTTATCACGTCTGTTATACAAAGTTTCAAGTCTTTCTTTAACATTTTCAACCTTCAAAAGAGGACGGGAAGAATCAGTTTTAACTCTTTCATACAAGGTATTTATGTCTGAATAAAGATAGAAAACAAACCCAATTTGTTTCATTAGTTCAATATTTTTTTCTCTTTCAACAATTCCGCCTCCGGTTGAGATGATAAGATTATTCGTATTCTGGTATTTTTTCAAAATTTCTGTTTCAAGTCTTCTGAAATAATCTTCTCCGTCTTTTTCAAAAATATCGTTTATACTTCTTTTTTCGGATTTTACAATTTCTTCATCAATATCAACAACGCTGACACCAAAGAGCAAAGAGACAAGCTCTTTTGCGACAGTTGTTTTCCCGCACCCCGGCATACCGATTAAAATGATATTCTTCATTGATTAATCCTGCCAAGGTATCTTTGATAGCAGTCTTTCATATCAGAAAGATTATCATGGGTAAATTTTTCGCACATTGCATCAGCAAGAATTATTGAAACCATAGCTTCTGCGACAACTGCACACGCACAAACCGCACAGGTATCTGAGCGTTCAAAATGTGCGCTGATTTCTTCTTTTGTATTCAATGAAACAGACTTCAAAGGTTTTCTCATTGTCGGAATTGCTTTCATTGAAGCTTTTACGACAAGTTCTTCACCGTTTGTCATTCCGCCTTCGATACCGCCTGCATTGTTTGTTTCTCTTGTGAATTTTCCGTCTTTAATAAAAATTTCATCGTGAGTTTGTGAGCCTTTTGTCGATGCTGCATCTTTCCCAATTCCGATTTCAACAGATTTTACAGCAGGAACGCTCATTACGGCAGCAGCAATTTGCCCGTCTAATCTTCTGTCCCATTGAACGTGAGAGCCTAAACCAACAGGAAGGTTTTTAAATCTGATTTCAAAAGAGCCACCTAAAGTGTCTCCTTCTTCCTGTGCGGAATCAATTTCTTTCTTTAACACATCTTCATAAGAACTATCCGAGATATGAAACTCTGAATTTTCAATATTTTGTTTATTATC
>JAEEGL013310553.1_pt1 | contig 13369 bp, 10 predicted proteins | sample 9134231 | NCBI WGS metagenome assembly JAEEGL01 (sample SAMN16246548, study PRJNA631951) | gut metagenome | biome: gut microbiome; feature: rumen; material: fiber-attached | host: Bos | place: Iran: Karaj | collected 2018-10 | reverse complement strand
TTGTTGAACTTTTGACGTTTACCTTTTGTAGTTTTTTTGTTTGTTTCAAGGATGTCATTTTCTTCCTGCGCTGTTGCGGAAGGATTTTCTACCTGAATATTAACCTCAATTTCCTGAACCGGTTGTGTTTCTGTAATTTCTTCTTCAACCTCAGGTGCTGATGCTCCTTTTTTGTTGAATTTTTGGTTATTATTCTTTTTGAAACCACTCAAAGGCAATTTCATTTTAGCCGCTTTTGCCCTGTATTCACCCTCTGCTGTTGGTGAAGCATATTTAATATCCTCCATAATATATCCGTTACCCTGGCAGTGAGGACATTTTTTAGCGAATACTTCTGCTAAAGCCTGACCCTGTCTGTGACGAGTTAATTCAACCAGCCCTAAATCTGATAACTGACCAACTTGAGGTTTTGCTTTATCAGGTTCAAGAGCGAGTTCTAATTCTTCCATCATTGCTAATTTATCAACACGTGATGTCATATCAATAAAGTCAACAATAACCATACCGCCAATGTTTCTTAAACGTAATTGACGTGCAATTTCGTGAACTGCCTCGATATTTGTTTTAAGAATGGTTTCATCTTGCGTTGCAGAACTTACAAACTTACCACTGTTAACGTCTATAACGGTTAACGCTTCGGTTTGCTGAATAAATAAATATCCGCCTGACGGCATATTAACTTTAGTTTGTAATGCGGCTTTGATTTCTTTGTGAATATCCATCGCAACAAGTAAAGGTTCAGAGCCTTTGAACAGTGTGATTTTAATATCTCTGTTCATGTGCCATGTCTGCAATAATGTCTGTAATCTGTTCATTGCAAATGCGGTATCCACAATAATTTCTTGTGTATCTTCCGTACAAGCCTCACGAATAACCCTGTAAAGCAAGTCCTGGTCACGATATAAAAGTGCAGGAGCAGTTACTGTTTCAGCAGCAGTAACAATGTTGTTCCATTTTTCCAGTAAAATTTCTAAATCTTCCTGTATATCTGCTTCTGATTGGTTTTCAACCTCTGTTCTGATGATAACGCCGACCCCGACCGGTTTTAGTAAACTTACAATAGATTTAAGTCTTGCTCTTTCTTTTACTGTTGAGATTTTACGGCTTACGTTAATGCCTGCTTCGTTAGGCATAAGTACTAAAAATCTTCCCGGAAGACTGATTTCTGTTGTTACACGCGGCCCTTTGTGTCCTGTCGGTTCTTTTACAACCTGAACAACGAGTTTTTCTTTTGGTGCTAACTTGTCCTGTAAAGCACCTTTTTTTATAACGTCTTGTGCGTGTAAAAAGCCCATTTTGTCAGAGCCCACGTTTACAAAGGCTGCATCAATACTTGGCAATACATTTTCTACCTGTGCTAAATATACATCGCCTAATAAAATTTCACCTCTGTTAATAAAAAATTCTGAAACTTTGCCGTTTTCAAGTACGGCAGCAATGTTATCACGTTCTGCGATAACAATTTTTTGACCTTGTTCTGTGTTTTTCATCGGTAAATCCTTTAATTAACTATAAAACTCTTAATTCTTTGTCAAAAAAGCGTACTCTGGTAATATCAGGAATAAATTTGCTATTTATTTCACCAGTAATTTCCTTTGCCACAAGGTTGATGAAATCATCAATTCTGACAGGTGGAATTTCGCCCTGTTGACCGGTTCTTAATACTATGAATAAACAGTTGTCCTCAAATCTGTACGATTTTATTGAGTTTTTAATGTTTATTGTTTTTAATAAACCTTTTTTGTTTTTCTTCGTGATTAAAATTTCATCAGAAGAACAAACTTTGTCTATATTATACTTAATATCTTCTATTTTGTAAAGTTCAGATATTGAATTAAAATCAACTTTATATTCTGCCCACTGAACAGTTGTATCTATTGAGGTTATGCTCTTATCAAGTTTTTTAACCTCAAGTACTTTTGCGTTTTCGTGCAGAACTTTTGTTAATTCTTCTTTTATTTTTTCTGTTGGGGTATCTTCAAGTAACTCAATATCAATCAACTCCCCGTCGCTTTCAATAAATAATGGCAGTGCAACTCCCATTGATACCTTCATTGTCGGGTTATATCCCATTGAAAAAGCGATATTCAGGTTTGTTCTTGAGAGTGCTTTTAAAAAAGTATTTTGCCAGTCAAGGTGGGAAAAATATTTTAATATTCCCTGTTTTGTTATCTTTAATCTGTACCGGTGCAAAACACGATTATTTTCTTTTGTACAAACTGAAGGGTCTTTTCTTTCTTCAATAACAAGTTTTTGAGCCTGTTTGCCGGGAGTAAACGGGTCCGCCATAACTTTTCCTGTGTGCATGCTAAAACAAACCCCGCAACTTACGCATCTGTTCTGGCAAGTAGGTTGAAGATTTAACTCATTTGGTTGGTTAAAGGCCTTTTTGTATTCACTTTTTAGCCATTCTTTGTTTACTCCGATATTGATAAAATCCCATGGTAAATCATCTGTTAATTCGTAGGTTTTTTGAGCCTTTTCTTCCAGTGAGAATCCACATTCTTCCGCAGTTTCTCTCCATACATTTTTATCAAAATATTCTCCCCACGCATCGAGATAACACCCTTTTTGGTAAAGTGCTTCAACATATTTGCAAAGACTTTCATCTCCTCTTGTCATAACTGCTTCTATCTGGGAAACGTATTTTTCGTGGTAATTGATTTTTACTCCTTTTCTTTTGTCTGTTTTTGATTTCAGATACCTGATGTGTTCTGAAACTTCGTCTAAATCTGTTTGCCCGCACCACTGAAACGGAGTAAAAGGTTTTGGTACAAATATTGATAAGGTACAGGTTATATCAAAACTGTGTTTTAAACCTTTCTCTTTTTTTAATTGTTTTGTGCGATATTTTATAGTGCTTAAAAGTCTCGCCATTTCGTCCATATCTTCGAGCGTTTCCGTTGGCAGTCCTGATATAAAGTAGAACTTAATTTTAGACCAGCCGTTTTCGTAAAAGGTTAAAACGGCATTTAAAATTTGTTCTTCTGATATATTTTTCTTAATTACATTTCTTAATCGTTGACTCCCTGCCTCCGGTGCCAGTGTCATTGTTGATTTTCTTACACTCTGAACAAGATTCGCAAGTTCAAGATTAAAACCGTCAATTCTTTGGCTTGGCAGGGATACAGAAATATTTTTCTTATTAAAATCAACCGATAACTCTTTTATGACGTTGTTTATATTTGCATAATCGTTTGATGATAGTGAAAGCAGAGAATATTCATCGTAGCCTGTGTTTTTTACAAGTTCTTTTGTTATGTCAACAATATCCTCGCCGGAGCGTTCTCTTATAGGAAGAGTGACGTGTCCCGGCTGACAAAAACGACACATCCTTCCGCAACCTCTTCTTATTTCAACAACCGCCCTGTCCTGAACGGAACTTGAAAACGGAATAGGATACCTTGTTGGTGCGGTTTCTTTTTTTAGTTGTGCAATACGTTTTGTGACAGTTGTACTTATTCCTTTTATCCATACCCCGTCAAGTTTTGAAAGTGCTTTCAGTTTTTCTTTCCTTGTTTTGTTCTTTGTTTCTTTGATAACGTTACATATCTCGATTATAACGTCTTCCCCGTCGCCGATTATAAAAGCATCAATAAAATCTGAGACCGGCAGAGGATTATATGTGCATGGACCTCCTGCAATAATTATGGGATGCTCGTCTTTTCTGTCAGAGTTTTTGTAAGGTACCTGTGCCATTTCCAGCATTTTTAAAACGGTCGGGTAAGACAGTTCCCACTGTAATGAAAACCCGATTACATCAAAGTCTTTTGCGTGTTTTTTTGATTCAAGTGCATAAAGAGGATTTGGTTTAAAATCAGGTTCAGGCGCATAAACTCTGTCTGCCATATAAGTAGAGGTTTTGTTTATTTGTTCGTAGAGAACTCTAACTCCTAAATTGCTTATCCCAATCTCATATTTATCAGGGAAAGCAAGCAAAACCCTGACATCAGCAGAGTCAAAATCTTTGTTATAGGATAAAAATTCGCCTCCAACGTATTGATAAGGTTTTGAGCAACTGTGTAATGCTTCTTTTTGTTCTCTGAAAAAACAGGTCATTATGCTAAATCTTCCGGTATGTATTTTTCAATTTCTATTATCGTTCCTTTTAACGTGTCGTTATCAAAGGCTTTTAAGAATTTGAGCAGATCTTCACTTTTAATATCGTAGTTGTAAAGACAGATTTCACCGTCAACCTCTCTCATAACTGATACTATATAGTGACATTTTTTTGCGTATGATGCCAGATTAGATTTTACGAACTTTTTGCCGTTAGAATCTCTTTTTAATTTTACATAGTTAAAGCCTGCAAAAAATTTGATTTTTTCTTCTGTTTCCTGTGGTAAGTCGTTTATATGTCGTTTAAACATATTTATGACTTTTTCATTTATCTCTTCTGACATTCCTCAACTCCTATTCTTTTTCTATTAAACTATATAAAATTTATGAGTTCAATAATTTACCAAAAAATTTACAATTTTCAGTAACGTGTTTTACAGATAATCGGATTGAGTTGTTATTGTTTCTGAAAGTTAGTAATAGTGTGTATTTTACACTATTAAGATATGTAATTTTTTATTGTTATAACTATTGTAAATTTCTCAAAAAAATGTAAAATTAGAGTAGAAAGTTTATCTCACACAGGTAATGAGGTATCCAATGCGTCTTATAAGGTATATTGTTGACCGTTTGGTTAGGTATTTTTCTAAAATCGGGACAACAAAAATCAAGTACATTACATATTAAAAATTATTATGGTTTTTAGTGTTCATATACCATGTTTGATCAGTTTAAAGTGAAACTGATTGGGTGTGGTATTTATTTTTTGTAATTATATACAATGTTACAGTTGGTAATTTGTCACTGCAAGTGCGGGAGCGGGAGCAAACGTCAATTTGCTCATTCCCGCATAAAATCTTTGATTTTCGTGACAGTCCGTTGTTTATTGCTTTGATTTAATAATATTTAACTTTACATTTCCCGCTTTTTGTTTTAAGATTTAAGTGTTATTTAGTGTATATGAATAAGTAAGGGATAGAGATGAGTAATCCAAAATATAAACGTATTCTGCTAAAAGTGAGTGGTGAAGCACTGCTTGGTAGTCAGGAATTTGGTATAGATTATGTGCCTGTTGCAATGATGGCAAACGAGATTAAATCTATTCTTGATGAGGGAGTTGAGGTTGCTGTCGTTGTCGGGGGCGGAAATATCTTCAGAGGAATGAATAACAGCGCAAAACTCGGTATGGACAGAGCATCAGGCGATTATATCGGTATGCTTGCCACTGTTATGAACGCTGTTGCGCTCCAGAGTGCGTTAAAAAAGGCTAATGTCGATTGCCGTATCCAGTCTGCAATTACTATGCGCCAAATTGCCGAACCATATATCAGACACAGAGCAATCAGACACCTTGAAAAAGGCAGAGTCGTTATATTCGCTGCAGGTACGGGCAACCCGTTCTTTACAACAGATACTGCCGCTGCCCTGCGTGCGTCAGAAATTGATGCCGAAGCAATGCTTATGGCGAAAAATGGGGTTGACGGGGTTTATGATGATGATCCGAGAACTAACCCCGATGCCAAAAAATTAGATGTTATTCATTATGCTGATATTATCCACAAAGGCCTGAAGGTTATGGATGCTTCTGCATGTACGCTTTGCGAACAAAATAATATACCTATTGTTGTGTTCGATTTTAATGCAAAGGGTAGTTTGAAAAAAATTATGGCTGATGAAAAAATCGGCACTTATGTCGGTATGTAAAATTAATAAAATAGTTTCAGAATAAAAGAAAGAGGTTAAAATGTCAGAATCAGTTGATGCTTTATTTAAAACAGGCGAAGAAAAAATGGAAAAGGCTATTGCGCAAATGAAAAGAGAATTTGCAACCGTAAGAACAGGTCGTGCAAATCCCGGTATTCTTGATAAAGTGCAGGTTGATTATTACGGAGCACCAACTCCTTTAAAACAACTTTCCCAGATAACCGTTCAGGACGGTACAACACTCGTTATTGCTCCTTTTGACAAGTCTGTTATTAAAGATATTGAAAAAGCAATAATTAAGGCTGAAATCGGTATTGCACCAAATAGTGACGGTGTTTGTCTGCGATTAGTGTTCCCGCCTTTGACAGAAGAAAAGAGAAAAGAAATTGCCAAAGATGTCAAAAAGATGGGCGAAGATGCTAAAATCGCTGTAAGAAACGTAAGACGTGATATGGCGGATGCTCTTAAAAAGGCTGAAAAGGCTGACAACCTCCCTGAAGATGTCGTTAAAGATAATCAGGATAAGATTCAAAAAGTTACTGATAAATATACCAAAATTATTGACACATCTGTTTCTGATAAAGAAAAAGAGGTTATGACAGTATAGTATATTTTTAATGTAAATGAGGAGAGTTCAGGTTAAATGGATAATAAAAATTTAACACGTATAATAACGGGTATGATTATGGGCTTCACAATGTTGTTTTCATTGTTGTGGGGCGGTTTGCCGTTGTTCCTCATTACTGTTTTGGTTGTTGTCTTCGCAACAAAAGAGTATGTTTGTATCTTGAAGAATAAAGGGTTCTACCCGTCTTTGAAACTTATTCTTTTCGCAGATGCGTTTCTTGCAGTTCTCGCTTACCTTAACAGATTTAATCTCCTCTCTTTTGCTCTTACATTATTTTCTATATCCGCTTTTATGTGGGTATTGTTTAAAGGGAAACAACCTTATATAGCAAATGTTGCAACAACAATTTTCGGTTTTATTTACAGCGGGTTATTCCCTTTGTATCTGATTTTTATACGTGATATCGGTTCACAGCCGACATATCATTATATGATTAAGCATACGGGTGACTGCGCAGGGTTGAGTTTTGTCGTTCTCCTGTTCTTTGGAGTATTGGTTACTGATACCGGCTGTTATTATTTCGGAAGCAAGTTCGGGAAACATAAATTAGCACCTGTCGTCAGCCCTAATAAATCAATTGAAGGGTCTGTCGGCGGAACAATTTGCGCTATCATCAGTTCCGTTATTATCGGTTGCGTTATCCCGTTGTTTAACCCTAAATTTATTCATTTGTCTTTGTGGCAATGTCTTGTGGCAGGTATTCTGATTGCTCTCTTTTCACAAATTGGCGATTTGTGTGAATCTTTGATTAAGCGTGATGCAGGGGTTAAAGATTCAGGTAATACTTTGCCGGGGCATGGCGGTTTCCTCGACAGAACTGATAGTTATGTGTTTACTCTTCCCGTGTTGTATTACTATTTCCAGTATGTAGTCTTTGATACGCATACTATCAATAATATTAAGTTGTTCTTACAAGGGTTATTATAATGCAGTTTAATCTATTGGATATTGAATGTTCCGATAAGGATTTGTTGACGAATGCTTTTACTCATCCGTCTTATACGAAAGAGCATTCACTTTCTTATCCTGAAAATTATGAAAGACTGGAATTTTTGGGCGATGCGGTTTTAAAACTCGTTATCTCTAATCTTTTATATAAAAAATATCCTGATTATGAAGAAGGTGTGTTGTCAAAAATACGTTCAATTCTTGTGTCAGATATGACACTTTCAAAACTTGCTTTTGATATGGGACTCGATAAGCATATAATTTTGGGTACGGGCGAAGAACACACAGGCGGCAGACACAGAGAGTCTAATATTGCCTGTTGTTTTGAGGCTGTTTTAGGGGTTTATTATTTAGACGGAAAAATTGATTTTGTCGAAAAATTTTTAAAAGAGAATTTAATTCCTTATGCTGATGATATTGAACAGCATTTTGAAAAATATAACGCAAAAGCAGTTTTGCAGGAATATACCCAAAAAATTAATGGGGAATTGCCTTTGTATGAGGTTATAGAAACAAAAGGCCCTCCGCACAATCCTGTTTTTGTTGTCAGCGTTTCTTATCAGGGTAATGTTTTAGCGCAGGGTGAAGGTCATACAAAAAAAGATGCCCAGCAGGATGCTGCTTATAAAGCATGTGCTGAATTAGGTGTTATAGAGGAGGAAAACAATGTGTAGTGTTATAGTATCTCCGTCAATTTTATCTGCTGATTTTGCAAATTTAGAGCGGGATATTTTATCTGTTAAAGACGGTGGTGCAAAATGGCTTCATATTGATGTTATGGACGGGCATTTTGTCCCGAATATTACTATTGGTGTACCTGTCGTAAAATCGTTGAGAGCAGTTACAGATTTGGTTTTAGATGTTCATTTGATGATTGAAAATCCCGAAAAATATATTGAACCATTCGTAAAAGCGGGTGCTGATTTGCTGACTGTTCACTATGAGGCAACGCTGGAAAATACTGAAAAAGTTATTAGTTTAATAAAATCTTACGGTATCATGGCAGGACTATCCATTAAACCAAATACACAACCTGATAAGATAGAAAAATTCATCCCTCTTGCTGATTTGATTTTGGTCATGACTGTTGAACCGGGATTTGGCGGACAAAAGTTTATGCAGGATTGCGCTGATAAGTTGCCTTATATAAAACAAAGACAAACTGACGGTCAGTATTTGCAGGTTGATGGCGGTATAAATGAACTTACCGCAAAATATTGCGTTGACAAAGGTGCGAATAACCTTGTTGCAGGCAATTATATCTTTAATTCTGACGATATTAAGGGCAGAATTAAGACTTTAACATTTTAATTTTTATTACAAAATAGCCAAATTTGATTTATTTTGTTACGATTAGTACTATGGACACGTATGTATTTAAGGGAACAGTTACATATTCAGTATTTAAGTACTTTTTTAATCAGTTCGTTTCACTAACGACTACTATTGGTGATATGGTTAAATACGCTTATCGTGTATGCGGACATATTGCAAAAGGTAATGTCAATAAAAAGGTTTTGATTGAACAATGTGCAAGATTTGGTGTGAGTTCGCTTCCTATTACGCTTTCTATCGTAGGAATGTCATCTGTTATTGTGTCTATGCAGGTTGCAGGCGAGATGGTAAAACAGGGTGCAGGTAACTTTGTAGGTTTACTTGTTGCAATGCTTATTATTCGTGAAGACGGTATTATAATGTCAGGTTTTGCCATTATTTCCATGATAGGTTCATCGCTTGCTTCAGAACTTGCAACTATGCGTGTTACTGAACAGATTGATGCAATAAAGGTTTTAAAAGTAGATCCTGTTGAATATTTATTTGTACCCAGGGTGTTATCCGGTGTGCTTATGATGCCGTTGGTGCTGGTTGTTGCGTCTGTTGTCGGCATAGTTGGCGGTGGGGTCGCTGCGCATTTGGCATCAGGCTTGTCTTATAAGGCTTATTTTGAGTCTGTTTACAGAGGTCTGTATCTTAAAGACATGAATGTTGCTATGCTTAAAGCAATAACCTTTGGTTTTACGATTGCCCTTGTTAGTTGCACATGCGGATATAAGGCATCGGGCGGTGCTAAAGGTGTTGGGCAGGCTACTACAAAAGCAGTCGTCTGGTCATTCGTTGCTATCGTACTGCTTGATTTGGTATTTTCAATTATGTTTTTCTTTTAGAGGTAGATAAAATATATGAGTATTGAGGTTAAAAATTTAATAAAATCTTTTGGGAAGAATAGGGTTATAGATGATTTATCGTTTAAGGTAGAACAGGGCGAAATTCTTGCTATTGTCGGATTCAGCGGTTCGGGCAAGAGTACTGTTCTAAAGTTGATTAGCGGTCTTATTCAGAAAGATATGGGTGAAATTATTACAACGGGCGATATTGCTATGGTATTTCAATATTCTGCGTTGATTGATTCACTTAATGTTTATGAAAATATTTCGTTCGCTTTGCATGAAAGAAAAGATTTGAGAACAAAGTACACTGAAAAGCAAATAAAAGAGATTGTCAGAGAAAAACTTGGATTGGTAGGTCTGGCAGGAGTTGAAAGAAAATATCCGTCAGAATTGTCAGGCGGTATGCAAAAGCGTGTTAGTTTTGCACGTGCTATTGTAACCGAGCCGGATATTATTTTATATGATGAGCCGACTGCAGGGCTTGATCCTATGTCATCAACTCTGATTGAAGATTATATCGTAAGATTAAAAAATGAAACACACGCAGCATCTATTGTTGTAACCCACCAGATGTCAACAATTACACGTACTGCGGATAAGGTTTTGATGTTATATGGCGGGAAATGTGTGTTTTATGGAACTCCTGATGAATTATGCCGTCAGGATACCCCTTACACACAGCAGTTCGTTTCTGCAAGCCTTGAAGGTCCTATGAAGATGTTAAAAGGCTAAAGACAGGGGTAAATATTTAAGTTAGAATAATACAGTAGAAAGAGGATATAAAAATGAAATTTTCATCATCGTTTAAAGTGGGAGTGTTATCGTTATTAGCATTAACGATATTTTTCTGTACGGTTTTGTGGGTAAAAGGTCGTGCTTTTTCATCTGCAGCCAGAATAGAGGTTCAGTTTAAAGACGTAAACGGTATTCGTCCGGGTTCTGCCGTTCAGATGATGGGCTTGCGGGTCGGGCAGGTCGAGGAGGTTATTCCTGTTGTTGAGGGTGACAACAGTTATGTCAAACTGAAATTTGTTATTACAAACCCTAATGTCAAAATTCCAAAGGCATCTATGCTTTCTATTCAGCAGTCAGGGCTGATTGGAGAACAATTCCTTGAAATTACTCCTCCTAAACTGAAGGCAGTTTATATCCCTGCAAATACAGTTTCTCTTGAAAAAGGCGCTCCCGTTCAGATAAAACTTGATGATAAATATTATGATGTTGGTATTGTAAAGCGTACCCAGATTTTGAGTAAGTCGGTTATTCCTAAAAATCTCATAGATAGCATATCTACTCCGTATGCCTACAGATATGATTACAGAATCGATTTACCGGGACTTATCCTGCCACAGTTTATGGTGGGTGAGGTTGTATCTGATAAAGGTGTGTATAAGTTGAGAATTAAACCTCTCGACAATTCGGCTATTCCATATCCGCATCAGACATCACCTTATACAATTCTTGAACCTATGAGAATTGCTGATTTTCTCGATTTGCAATATCAGGCCGCAGAATCTCTGACAGAAACAAATAAAAAATTGAATGAAATATTAGACGAGTCTATGGTTGCAGATTTGAAGCAGTCTGTTGAGAATGTGAAAATTCTTACGGCAAGAGCATCTTCAACTTTGGGCAAGGCTGAATTGCTTATTGATGAATCAAGAAAAGATTTGAATACCATGATGACTATGATGAATGATGTTTCTAAAAACTTTAATGATTTGTCAAAGAATGTTAATAATATTATCGGTGATCCTCAATTTAAGCCGACAATGTTGCAGACTGCTAAATCAATGAGCCGTCTTGCTGATGAACTTTCTCCTATTATAGGAGCAGTCGATGCTCAAAAATTTGCTTCTGATTTAACAACAACTGTTAATAATATTGCTGAAATCAGTAATTCTGTTAACAGAATGTCTAAAGACGAAAAGTTGAAGCATAATCTTATGCAGACTATTGATAATGTGAACAGAGCCTTGTGTAATATTTCAGCAACTTTAGAGGTTGTTAATAATACAAAGGATAAAGCAAATGTGAAACAGGTTGTTGAGGACACAGCAGCAACTGTCCACAATTTGAAGAAGTTCTCTGAAAAACTTAATAAGAGATTCTTATTGTTCAGATTATTATTCTAGTATTTAATAAAACAATAAAGAGTCAGCCTTATTTTATATGGCTGGCTTTTTTTTGTTGTATAATTGAGTAGATTTAGGGGGTAATAGTATGGCAAATAAAGATTTAGTTTTAGATATAAATAGTGATAAACCGGTATCAGCAAGAGGTAAAACCGCACTTGTGATAAACGGGATTACTCTTGATGATATTAAAAAGTTTGAGTTTAATATTATTGATAATAATTTGGTCATTACTAATGTTAAAGATAAGACCGTAAAGATTTCTGATTATCAAAATATATCACAGTTAAAGTATGATTATGTGAATACAGGAAGAAAAATATCTTATAAGTATGTTGATTTATTAAAATATAATCTGATAGACAATACGGCAAATCATATTTCAACTTACAAAAAGACCTCAATTACAGGTGTAACTAATTTTAATGATTATATTGATGCAAGTGCATCAGGTTATGCCCCGACAGGTAAAAATTTGAGAAAAAATGTCGGGCTTACAATAAGCGGTAAAAAAGGTTCTGACACTATAATCGGAACGCAGTATAATGATACAATTACCGGCGGTGACGGTAATAATACCCTTATTTACAATACCCAAAAATTTGGTGTTGATACTGTTAAATTAACAAAGGGTGAAAATCTTGATATTCAGTTTAAAGACGATTTGTCTTTGGGTGAAAATGATTCTTTATCGTTTGCTATGGCAAAAAATAAAAAAGATTTAGAAGTAAGAAACAGTCTTTCAGACAGTGAAAGCAAGATTATTCTTAAAAATTACTATTCAAAAGACACAGGTGCAACTGTTATCATTGACGGATGTGATTTAACAAAACAAACTTTGTTAGACGATATAACTGCCAAGAACTATTTTGAAGCGGGTAAAAAGGTCAAAAAGTCATATACAGGCTCTGCCCTTGCTGATTATGTTGATGCAGGCGGTTTGTCTAAAGCAATAAATGTTAAAAAGGGAACGGGTGTTACTCTTAACGGTGGCGCAGGATATGATGTTCTAATCGGCTCTGATTATAATGACACAATTAAAGGCGGCTCCGGTGATGATACTATAATCGGCGGAAAAGGAAACGATAATCTTTATGGGGTTTCAGGTAATAATACCTTTGAATTTCACAAGGGTGACGAAAACGATACTTTTAACTCGGGAAAAGGTGAGGATACACTGCACTTTTATGGAGAAAACCTGAAAAATATTTCGTTTAAGGTTGATAAACGTAATTTGATTATCAATTATGGGAATAATGACAGTGTAACACTGAAAAATTATTTTGATAAAAATAATAAGGTTATTTCTTCTGCAAAATACATTGTGACAAAGGACAGTTCTGACAAGTATTTAATTGAAGATGTAAGAAACGGCAGTGTTACTCCCCCGTCAACAGATGAAACTGATGTTACCGTAAATTCGTTAACAAGTGATTTAGAAGTTGAAAAGGGCAAAAATTATATAATCAATAGTGTTACATCAGGCAATGCACTTGTTTTTGATACAGATAAACTTGATAATGTTTCAATAACACAGTCAGGTAATGATGTTGTACTTACCAACGGTGAAGACACTGTGCTTGTGAAAGGTTTATTGTCTGATACAAATAATTTAATTAATTTGATTCTTAAAGATAAAAACGGAAACTATAAAACCGTCGTTGCCGGAAAAGAAACTATTAACGCAAATACAGGTGATAATGTAATCTTCTCTTCAGCAGGTAACG
>JAEEGL012455619.1_pt1 | contig 13369 bp, 10 predicted proteins | sample 9134231 | NCBI WGS metagenome assembly JAEEGL01 (sample SAMN16246548, study PRJNA631951) | gut metagenome | biome: gut microbiome; feature: rumen; material: fiber-attached | host: Bos | place: Iran: Karaj | collected 2018-10 | reverse complement strand
GATTTTATGGGGTCAAGGTTACCAAAGGCTCCGGTGATTACGGTGTTGATGTCCTTGCACGTAAGATAGGACATAAGTATGCCGTACAGTGTAAATATTATTCTCGTCCTGTCGGTGTTTCTGCGGTACAGCAGGTAGTAGCGGGAATGGCATATTATGAATGCGACAGGGGACTTGTTGTAACTAATACTACTTTTACCCGTCAGGCTAAGGAACTTGCGGATCTTAACGGAATAGATCTTATAGGTAAGGTAAGTCCTTATAACGGTGTGCTGCGTGTATTCTTCAATCTAATAACAACAGCCGCACTTGTCTGTGCGGCCGTCGATATATATCGTAGATATGCCCTGATAGTTGTCGCTGTTATAACGATCATCAGGTTGTGTCTGTGGAAGACCAGAAGGAATATTATCCGATCTGCTCGCCCTTCTCCTTGAGGAGCTTCTTGATCTTCTCCGTAGGATTGATGAGATTGGAAAGAGAAGCATCGTGGTTGATAGCATCGATAAGAAGTGCAACGAACTTGCACATATTAACATCTGCAAACCACGGAGCCTGTAAGAGCTCGGGCCTTCTGTAGATAAGATTAGTAGCAAATACCTTATCGAGGATCCCTTCTTCGTAAGCCTTATTGAAATTATCGATACCTTCCGTGAAAAGTGCGAATGTGCAGCAGCAGAATACCTTTCTGGCGCCCCTCTGCTTCATTGCACGGCAGATATCGAGCATTGAATCACCGGAGGAGATCATGTCATCGACGATAAGGATATCCATGCCTTCTACGGAATCACCGAGGAACTCGTGTGCGATGATGGGGTTCCTTCCGTTGACTACCGTAGTATAGTCACGCCTCTTGTAGAATGTTCCGAGAGGAACACCGAGGATGGATGCAAAATACATTGCTCTTCCGATCGCGCCTTCATCAGGAGATACTACCATGAACTTACCCTTGGAGAAGGAAAGATCGGGGATCTGACGATACATCTCCTTGATGATCTGGTATGTAGCGGGAAGTGATTCGAATCCTGATAGGGGAATAGCGTTAGCTACTCGCTCGTCGTGTGCATCGAATGTGATGATATTAGCTACACCGAGGTTATAGAGCTCTTCAAGTGCAAATGCGCAGTCGAGTGATTCTCTGGAATTCCTCTTGTGCTGACGTGACTCGTAAAGGAAGGGCATTATGACATTGATTCGTCTTGCCTTACCGGAACAGGCGAGGATGACTCTCTTAAGATCCTGATAATGGTCATCAGGGCTCATCCTGTTAGTATGTCCGAACATCTTATACTCGATGGAGGTATTCATAACGTCACTGACGATATAAAGGTCATGACCTCTTACCGTGTTCTTTACGACGGCCTTGCCTTCTCCGGAAGAGAATCTGGGGTTATCTACTTCGATCCTGTAATCCTGACGGAAGAATCCGGGGTACTTGGAAACGATAGCTTCCTGCTGATACTCTGATCTTCTGGCATTGAGATACCAGTTGACTTTTTCAGTGAATTCGACGCTGCCCTTAAGGGGAATGATACCGATAGGGCCTACGGGAGCCATGGGGTTCTCACCGTACTGGTTGTAACGTGAATAGGATTTCTCGTCTGCTGGAACTGAAGTCATGTGGTCGTTTACCTCTCTTATCTGTTTTGGGTTATCATTCAAAATCTTCAAATATCTCGCCGATCCTTATCTGTTCAAGGAATTCAGTGATCCTTGAGGTCGAATTGATAAGATCGAATATGGATTCGTCTACATTAAGTGCATCGATTATCCTTGTAACATAAGGAGTCATATTAACATCTACATACCAAGGTCTTTTAAGAAGTTCATCAGGCCTGTAGATAAGATTGGTGCATACAACGGACTTTATGATGCCTTTCTCGTAAGCTTCGTCGAATCTGGCAAGTCCGTCTGTAAAAAGTCCGAAAGGAGAGAGGCAGAAGATATCCTTAGCGCCTGCCTTCTTGAGCTTCTCTGATGTCTGGAGCATAGTGCTGCCGGAATTGATCATATCGTCGATTATGAGGATATCCTTGCCGTTGACATCATCACCGAGGAACATGTAGTCCTTTATGGGATGCTCTCCGTCAACCTTTATCGTATAATCCCTGTCCCTGTAGAAGATACCAAGGGGAAGATTGAGCATAGATGAATAGAAGATACCTCTGTTGACTCCTGATTCGTCAGGGGAGACGACCATTGTCTTATCCTTGTCTATGGAAAGAGAATCGAACTTGGAAAGGAGCGTAGAGATGATCTTATATGCGCTCTTAGGGAATTCCATGCCCATAAGGGGGACGGCATTTGCGATCCTCTCGTCATGCGGGTCGAATGCGATGAAATTAGATACGCCTAACTCGTAGAGCTGACGGAGCATCTCACCGCAGTCCCATGATTCTCTGGAATTATCTACGATATCACGTCTTCCTTCGTAAACGAAAGGCATGATGACATTGATCCTTCTTGCTTTGCCGGAGATAGTGGAGATGATCCTGATAAGGTCCCTGAACTGATCGTCGGGAGACATGATGTGATCGTAGCCTGAGATCTCGAAATGCTCCCTGTATGCGAGGATGTCGGTGATGATAAATATATCGTGACCTCTGACGCTCTCGCCGAGCTGGAACTTACCTTCGCCGGTCTGGAATCTGACGATAGACGAATCTATGAGATAATCAGTTCTCAGATATCCGGGATTCGTAACATAAGGATTGGAACGATTGTCGTAACGCTTCTTTCTCTTCTCATAAAGGGTATTGCTTACCGCTCTGACGAAATCGTCATTAGCAGAATGAGCGATAATACCGATAGGACCGAAGGGTTCAAGCACAGTGATCAATCTCCTTTTCTTAATTAGTATCTTAAAAAGAAAAGCTCATTTCAATTGTGTTATTTGACAAAAATGTTCAGATTTCTATGAACATTATTTGTTCTTCAAAGGAGTTTACAGAGAGAGGAATTCACATATTCCTTTCTGAAGGTCTGCTATGCCTGACTTTGCCTGTGATGAAACAGCGTAAACATTGGCATCTTCAGAGAAATCGAATATCTCTTCAAGTTCCCTTATCCTTTTGGTGAGCTGTGCTCTGGAGAACTTGTCGCATTTTGTAAATACGACAAAATAGGGGATGTTGTTATTGTTCAGGTATTCGAGCATCCCGATGTCTTCCTTGGAGGGCTCGTGCCTGACATCTATGAGGTGAAGGACAAGGTCGTATTTTCTTCCGCAGGTAAAGTAATCGTCAGCCAGCTTGCTGAAACCTTCCTTGAGCTCTTTGCTCACTTTGGCGTAGCCGTATCCCGGAAGGTCAGCGATCATTATCTTCCTGTCAACGTTGAAATAAACGACAGCCCTTGTCTTACCGGGTGTTTGGGATACCCTCGCCAGCTTCTTATTATCCGACAGAGCGTTGATAAGGGATGATTTTCCGACATTAGACTTGCCTGACATCACTATCTCGGGCATATCATGTTCCGGACACTGATCGAGCTTAGCTGCCAGTGTCATAAAGCGTGTATTCCTGAAATTTACTGACATAGATACCTCCGCGTGAATTCTTATTCTATCCTATTACTTTCGTCAAATCAAAGAAAATGCCGTGATTGTCGATGTTTGTCGATATTTCGGTATCTTTTTGTCACAAATTGCTCTTAATAGACGATAGATTAATGGAATGAGACGCATAAGAGAGCTTTACGACAATATCACGAGAAGAATACTCCTAATACCGGCGATGACCGGTATCGCTCTTGTATTTCTGCGAGTATATACAGGCATCGTCATATCTTTGCTCATAATAACTTCATTTGTACTTTTCTTGTCATTTATAACCCGTAAGCGCGGTAAACAGTTGATGTCGTTTATGCTGACAGTATTTATGGTATTATTTCTCGGGGGCTTTTTTGTGATCTACAGATCGATGGAGACGTCATATGAAAGATCTCAATGTTCTTTTCAGTGTAGGGTCCATAGAGTTACCCGTGACCTCGAAGGTAACTGTAAGCTCAGAGTCTACAGCAGGGAATACGGTTTTCTTGAGTTCAAGGTGCCTGATAATGATAAGTTACCGGTATCGGGTGATGTCATTAAGGTCATCGGAACACTATATGTACCTGATAAGCCCAGAAATCCGGGGCAATTCGATTACGGTTCTTATCTTGCGAGAAGAGGTATCGAGCTCGCAATCTATCCGGAGAGTATCAGCCTAGAACAAAGAGCTTCTAATGTAATGCTCCTTGCAGGCAGATGTGAAGAGGAGCTTTATGAGCTTAGAGCCCGTATCCTTGAGCTCTACGGAGATGAAGCTCCTCTTGCCGGGTCCGTGTTCATGGGAGACAGCTCTCTTACTCCTGATAATGTACGAACTCTTTATAAACGCAACGGCTGCGCACATATCCTGGCTGTATCAGGTACGCATTTCGCCGGCTTTCTTTCTGTGATAACTTATCTGTTGGGTAAGAGCCGCAGGGCGAAGCTCAATATGTTCCTGTATATGTCTCTTTGTATCTGCCTGGGTGCCTTTACCGGGTGGAGCAGTTCAGTGACAAGAGCCTGTATAATGTGTTCTGCTTCATATTCTTCAAGGGATCCTTTGTCCGGTCTTAGTGCCGCATGCATTCTGCTTACAGTAGCGGATCCTTATAATGCTCTGTCGTACGGATTCTTGATGACGTGCAGTGCCAGCCTTGCGATCATCTGTATCACTCCTCATCTGCAGAGAAAACTGGATAGCTCCATGGGGAAAAAGATGTCGTCGGTAATATCACCGGCATTAGCATCTCAGGCGGGAATGCTGCCGTTTATTGTGATCACTTCCCAAAGATACGGAGTGATCCCTATCCTTGTTCAGACAGTAACATCTTTTGTCGCTTCCGCGGCATGTACCTTCTTTATCCCTTCTGTGTTGCTCTCTTATATCTTTTCGCCGGTCTTTATCGAACCGTCACGTATCTTACTGCTGTTGTTGGACCATATCGTTCATATAGCGGACAGATGTTATACCGGCTTTACCTTACCATACGGTACCGCTTTTATCCTCCTTTTACTTATAATCCTACTCCTTTACAGGAACTCTGCTATATCGGGGATCTTGCGTATTCCCGTTACTGTCATTTTGCTGTTCAGCATCATATCAGGTGTATTCGGCTATATGTTCTCTGCCAATGCCAGGATCATCTTTATCGACGTCGGTCAGGGAGATTCATGTCTTGTCATGTGTGCAGGCAAGACAGTCCTTATCGACGGAGGTACCTATGAAGCAGGGGAGGAAGATGTACTTCCGGTACTTGAATACTATGATATACGTCATATCGATATAGCTGTTGCTACGCATTGGGACAGGGATCATCTTGGTGGTCTGCTATATCTTTATAATGCAGATGTGGTGGACAGCATCTTTACATCTTATGTAGGTGAAGGTCCCAAACAGATCGACATCATGTCTGAATACATTCCGGATGCTGATATCACAGATGTATTTCGGCAGATATGCAGAGGTGACAGTATCTCATTGTCTGATGATTGCAGGATAGACGTACTTTACCCGCCATCGACGTATGTGACCGCGGGAGAGAACGAAGACAGCCTTCTGATGCGCCTTGAATGCGAAAGTACTTCGATACTTTTTACCGGAGATCTTGGGATAGAAGAGGAGGAGATGTACCTTCAGTATGATAGTATAGGAAAGACCGATATCCTTAAGGCAGGGCACCACGGAAGCGGTTTCTCTACGGGCATACTGCTACTTGATGACACGATGCCCGAAGTCGCGATAATATCTGCAGGTATTGACAACCCGTATGGTCATCCGTCTCCGGTAACTCTGGAACGTCTTGAAGAACATGATGTATCGGTCGTCTCGACTCAAAGACTTGGTGCGATAACTGTAGAGATATACCGTGACAGATATAAGATATACGGATATATAAAAGACTGTTCTTGATCTGAAATTCTATTGTATAATATCAATATCTGTTGAGTGATAGGGAATAAAGGAGACAGGTAATGAATAAGGGACGAACAAGATTATTGGCAGTTGCTCTTACGGGCTCGATACTGCTCGGAATGACATCATGCGGAAAAGTCGATTACAGTGATAAGATCCTCACATGTGCGGATTTTATCTCAGAATATGCGGTGGAGAGAAAGTATGTTGAGATAGCCTCTATGTCCACCGGGAGTGATCCGGAACTTAGAGAGTTCATGGCAATGAGTACGGATTCCGCAACTATCTTCAGACCGCAGCTCGCTATCGAATCAACGCTTCAGTATAAAGTGCTCAAGGACACTCTTGAATGCGATGAATCCGATATGACCGGCACCATCGATGTCGAATTTACTTACTGTGACTACGAGGAGGTCCTTGCTGCCTATCCCATCTTCCTTACGATGGAGGATTTTGAAGAGGCCGTTTATTCATGTAATGATCAGATCGAAGTTACGCTGACATATGAGTTTCAGTATATCGACGGCCTTGTCAAGCTGACAAACATAGGTGATCTTAATGAGCTTTTCCCATACAGGGATATAGAAGTACCTTTGTCACTTGGTTTTCCTGCTTATGTCGGTGAACCTCAGTTCATGGGAAGCGAATATGATGCTGAACTGGAGTGTTATCACGATACTGACTCGATAATCGTAGATGTTCCTGTTGAAGGAGATGGTCAGTTGCTCATCTGGGATTATTATTTCGTAATAAAGAACGGATTTGATACAGTATATACTTCTGAGAATATGCATGATGAATATCCTTCTTATCTTTACCTGAATTATGAATTCGGTGAGTCTATACCCGGAGGATTCTACGATTTTACCCTTTATGATCTTGAAGGTGAGAAATTCTGCGAGTTCTCGATCTACATCATAGGAAATATCAGTCCGATAAGGTATATCGCCAATACATCTTTGTACTACGAGCTTCCTGACGGTTATGGTTATGCAGATCCTAATCTTGTCGATATGGATGATGTCTTCGGCACCACACAGAATCTTGTCGATGCTTATATCACTTCGTCCAGAGGAAGAGATTTCGGTTATGACCTTACGATCATGCATAATCCCTGGAATGTTACTCAGGATATCATCGACGAGTATATGGACGGTGTATACAATGATATATTAGAAGCATATACAGAGGTCGAAGATATAGATGCGACCATACATATTGTCAACTACACATTTACGATCGACGGCGAAACATACGACTCAAGGACGTATTATATCGAGACAAGTGACAACTATTATGATATCTACTATTTCTGTTCCGTGTTCAATTACGGAGATCAGACTATCCTTGTCTATTGTGTAACAGACAGTTACGATGATCTGACTAATCTTCTGTCGGGATTCCATGCAGGTTGATATATCTGAATCTGAATTTATCTGTATAATGTTCTTATGGCATACAAGAAAAACACGACTTCAGAATATCTCGATTCCAAGGGATTGAGCGACATCATCAAGAATGATAAGGGTGAGCTTAAGCTCATCCTCATGTTCGGCGAAGAGGATTTCTTCATTGAGAAAGAGATGGAGATCATAAAGAAAAAGTACCTTTCCGAAGGCGCTGAGCAGATGGACTATGTCAAGCTCGATCTTGCGGGCAAGGAGCCTGATATAGAGAAGATCAGGGAGAATCTCGAACTTCCGGCCTGGATGTCCTCCAAGAGGATAGTCGTCGTTTCAGATTTTGCCATACCATCCGATGCAGATGAACTGATAAGACTGATATCATCAGTTCCAGAGGGAAGCTTGCTGGTTTTTACCGCTTCTAAGGTGGATAAGCGCAAGAAGTCCGTTATGACAGCTTTTGCCAAGCATGGAGTCATCGCAGAACTTGATTATCTTGAGGAAGAGAAGTCCGTTAAGTGGATAAGCCACTTCCTGTCAAAGTGTAATATTACTATCGATGTCGAAGCTGCTTCCAGCATAGTCTCAAGATGCGATAAGTCCATGAGGCTCATATCATCCGAAGCTAATAAGATCATGCTCTATTGTATAGCTTCAAAGACATCGAATGTTGATCTTACGCTCGTGGAGGAGATATGTCCTCCGGATATCAACGGATCCGTGTTCAATATCACAGATGCCGTAGGGCAGAAGGATGCCGATACGGCTCTTCGTATCCTTAATAACCTCATCATTATGAAGGAACCTACACAAAGGATACGATTTATGCTGCTTCGTCACCTGAAACATCTGATATGCGCAAAGGATCTCGGTGATCAGTCTAAGATAGCTTCCAGACTCAAGGTGCAGCCTTTCGTTGCAAAGAAACTCGTATCTCAAGCTTCCAGGTTCAATATGGATACCCTTATCATGCTTTTCAATGAATGCGTAAGGGAAGACTCTGAGATAAAGCACGGTAATCTCGATGACAGGAAGAGCCTTGAGAGCTTTATAGTTCTTGCCTGCGGAAAATAACAATTACTTTTGAGGCTTTATCTTATGCCGTATTTAAGGGCATTCTGATGGTTGCCACTTTATTGACTGAAATTACCTCTTGCTTTAAGATATATTAGTTAATTGAAAGACCCAGGAGGAGTATATTTTGAGCAAGATACAGATGAAGACACCGCTCGTCGAGATGGACGGCGATGAGATGACAAGGATCGTATGGCAGCAGATCAAGGATATCGTTATCACACCTTTTGTTGACCTTAAGACTGAATATTTTGACTTAGGACTCGTAAACCGTGATGCTACAAATGATCAGGTTACCATAGATTCAGCTAACAGGACAAAGGAACTCGGTGTAGCAGTCAAGTGTGCTACTATCACACCTAATGCTCAGCGTGTTGAAGAATATAATCTCAAGCAGATGTGGAAGAGTCCCAACGGTACGATAAGAGCTATGCTCGACGGTACTGTGTTCAGAGCTCCTATCCTCGTTAACGGCATCAATCCTTTCGTATCATGCTGGAAGAAGCCTATTACGATCGCACGTCATGCTTACGGTGATGTCTATAAGAACTCTGAGCTCCGTGTTGACGGTGCTGCTAAGGCTGAGCTCGTTGTTACTTATCCCGACGGAAGGGTAGATCGCAAGGTCATCCAGGAGTTCGACGGTGCAGGTGTCATCCAGGGTATGCATAATACTGATAAGTCCATCGAGGCTTTCGCAAGAGCATGCTTCACATATGCACTTGATATCAAGCAGGATCTCTGGTTTGCTACAAAGGATACTATCTCCAAGACATATGATCACAGGTTCAAGGATATCTTCGCCGAGATTTTCGAGGCAGAGTTCAAGTCCAAGTTTGAGGCAGCAGGCATCGAGTATTTCTATACTCTTATCGATGATGTAGTTGCACGTATCATGAGATCAGAGGGCGGTATCCTCTGGGCTTGTAAGAACTACGACGGAGACGTAATGAGCGATATGCTCGCTTCCGCATGCGGTTCTCTTGCGATGATGACTTCCGTACTTGTTTCTCCTTCCGGTGTATACGAGTACGAGGCTGCTCACGGTACTGTTACACGTCATTACTATAAGTACCTCAAGGGTGAGTCAACATCTACTAACCCCATGGCAACGCTCTTTGCATGGACTGGTGCTCTCCGTAAGAGGGGACAGATGGATGAGCTTCCCGATCTTGTTGATTTTGCTGACAGGCTCGAGAAGGCTTCTATCGAGACTATCGAATCAGGAACTATCACAGGTGACCTTAAGAACCTTATCAATGTTCCCGAGAAGAATGTTGTAAATACTGAGGATTTCCTCAAGGCTATCGCAGCTAAGTTATAATCCAGGAGGACACTATGGCTACTTATTACGAGACTTGGATCGACAGATCGGAGACAGTTCGCGATCAGACTTCCTATACTTATTACATCAATACTTATTACACGATGGAGAAGGAGGCTTACGATAAGATCCTTTCCGCTTATCCCGATAATAAGGAATTCACATCCGGTAAGGCTTCCGAACTTGCAAAGAAGCTCGGCTTCAATGCTGATACGATGGATATCTTCGTAGGATTCCTTGACGGTATACAGACAAGCCTTAATAAGGAGATCGATGTAAAGGCTGTTGATGATGAGACACAGATCGATCTTGATATCAACTACGAGAAGCTTTATTACAACATGAGAGATGCTAAGGCAACATGGCTCTTCAAGCTCCCTTCTTGGAAGAAGGTCCTTCCTGATGACAAGGCTGCTGAGATCGCAAGAGAGTACAGAGATGCCAACATCGCTCATTCCGAGAAGATAGGACGTAACGATCCTTGTCCTTGCGGATCAGGCAAGAAGTACAAGAAGTGTTGCGGAAAGAATGCGTAAGCTTCTTACAAGTAAATGGTTCAATGTTGTTATGGCGGTCCTGCTTATTCTGACCGCCATAATACTTGGCACCTTACCCGGCTCACCTCTCAATAAGGTGCTCAAGCCGGTAGGCGCCATTGCTTCGCCTGTTCAGAAAACAATCAAGAATGCCGGTAGCGGCATAGGTGATTTCTGGGCGGCCATAACCGACGGCGTTGCTATACGTGAGGAGAATGAGGAACTTCGCGCCGAGATCGCAGAACTTCAGTATGAGCTTACCCAGAATGAAGAGGCAAGTATCCGCTATGAGGAGCTTCAGGAGGCATTCCATATCAGAGATACATTCAGTAACTACGATATATATGGTGCTTCGGTTCTCTCCCGTGAGGCGGATGAATGGTTCTCCAGTATTAGGATAGGTCTCGGAAATACCGACGGTATCTATCTTGCGCCCGGTGATTCTTACGCTGTCGTTGATGTTCGTATGAACCTGATCGGCAGGGTCATCGAGATTAATGAATCTGATTCCGATATCCTTCCGCTCCTTCATGAAGGCTTTGTCGTTAGCGGTAAGGTCAATGCGGTCAACGGTGCTAATATGATCATCAGGGGAGACGCTTCCCTTAAGCTCGATGGTCTTTGTCTTGTTACAGATATCGATGCAAATACAGTGCTCGTACCCGGTACTGAGATAGTTACTTCAGGTGACGGCGGATTATTCCCTCAGGGTATCCCGATAGGCGTCATAGAGAGTGTGGATGATTCAAATCCCCTGAATATCACAGCTACTCTAAGGCCTTATGCTGATATCTCAGCACTTAACGATGTATTCGTTATGGTCCCTTATTCCGTCATCGAAGAGCAGCAGGCCAATATAGATGCAGGGCTTCCTCCTGTTGAAACGTCTATTTCCGACGAAGAAGAGGAGCAGTGATCTATGCCGGGTCCTTCTCAGATACGTAAAGTGACAGTCTATATCATATATACGCTCCTTATCTGCTGTTTTCAGGTATCTTTTCCTCAGATAATGACATTCAGAGGTCAGGTCGCTGACCTTATGCTCATATTTACTGTCGTAGTATCCTATTTCTACGGCTTCCTTGACGGAGCCGTCGTAGGTGTATGTGTCGGTGTCCTGCGAGCTTACTTTGCGGCGCCGGCTGTTGCCGTAGCAGGCGGTATGCCCGTTCCCGCATTAGGACTCGGAGTACTTCTTATGTTCCTGGCAAGCGCATTCGGTTCTTCTTTCTTTACTAAGCGTATGCGCCGAAATGCACTCTTTGCTTATGTTGCAGTAACCGCAGCTACTGCTGTTTATAAAGTTATAGGTCATGTTCTTATAAGGATATGGTCGGGAGTAGTACTCCATAGCACTTATAATATGACAATAAGTCAGATATTACTTGATTCGATACTTCCGCAGCTTCTTCTTAATGTTGTCGCTGCCATTCCCGTCGTGATCCTCTTAAGGTTTGTCGGCCCGTACAGCAAGGGCATCAATCCTAAGGTCACTGTCGGTTCAGGATTGGAGGATGACCTTTGGTTAAAGATCTGAAGCCTTCCGTAAGGGAAGAAAGAGAGAAGAATACCCTCCTCAGTACCGTCGTAAGAGCTGTTACGGACAGATATTTCGTCCTGTCCGCAATATTCTGTTCTGTCGGTGTAGTTATCCTCTGCATGACCTCGGCTCTTCAGTTCTCAGGTTATCAGAGGACCATATCATCAACTACGACAGGTGTTCAGAGGATGTATTCCGTATCAGCTCCCAGAGGAGATATACTCGACTGTAACGGTGTACCTCTTGCTACATCCGAGTCAGTAAATACTGTGCTCATCGCAAATGCGGGCCTTCTTGATGATGACCTGAACAGCATGTGCCTTGAGCTCAGCTATCTGTTCGATGAATACAACTGCCTTTCCGAGTCTGATCTTGATGAATATTTCTCCATAGATCCTTTTGAGTTCCATAAGGATGAAGAGGAGATAAGGCTCTGGCAGACCAACCATAATCTCTTTGATCTTCAGGATTATTCAGAAGGTATCATCGTTACGTTCACTGATGATTATGTAAAGACCGATCCTCAGGTATTCTTTCTTTATATGCGTAATCTCTTCGGTATCGATGAGGATTATACGGAGGAAGAAGCTTACAGGATCTGCAGGATCAGGTATCAGATATTCCAGGACAACTGGTCTTTCCAGATGGGTACTCCCGTAGAGATAGCAACAGATGTACCTGATGAGCTGGTGACAAAGATCGTCGAGCAGAATTATCACTATATGGGACTTATCTGTACGCAGACATACAGAAGGGTATATACACCTATGGCTCAGCTCTCATGTCATGTTGTGGGATATGTAGGAAGGATCTCCCAGGAATCCCTTGCTACGCTCCAGCCTTTCGGCTACAGCAACGACGACCTTGTAGGTCAGTCGGGTGTCGAGTCACAGATGGAGAGGTATCTTCACGGTCAGAGCGGTATATCTTCCTATAACATATGGACTACTGACGGCCTGGACGGTCAGTTCTTCCCGTCGACATACGGTGTACCTGCGCAGGCGGGTGCTACGGTCAATCTCACTATAGATTCCGATCTTCAGATGGTCGGTATCGAAGCATTGAAACAGTATATCGCTGATGCCGAGTATGCCGAGATGATCGACCCTAAGGGTTACAGGACAGCTAATGCCGGCGCGTTTGTCATGATGGATGTCAATACGGGAGCCGTTCTTGCCATGGGATCGTATCCCAACTTTGACCCTAATGACTTCGTTCTTTCCATGTATGGCGATACGCAGGCTCAGGAACAGCTGGAATATTACCTCGGAATAGGTGAGTATGAAGATATAACAGCTGAGGACATGCCTTTGTGGAATAGAGCTATCATGTCACAGTATGCACCGGGTTCCACATTTAAGATGTGTACGGCTCTTGCTGCGCTTGAAGCAGGTAAGATCACTCCGTATGATTCCTGGTGGCGATGTGAGAGTCCCATCGACATCGACGGTTGGACATTCAGATGTCTCGAGTTCTCCGAAGGCGGACACGGCCCTCTTGATCTTAACGGTGCGATGGCTACATCCTGCAATATCTACTTCATGAGG
>JAEEGL011857022.1_pt1 | contig 13369 bp, 8 predicted proteins | sample 9134231 | NCBI WGS metagenome assembly JAEEGL01 (sample SAMN16246548, study PRJNA631951) | gut metagenome | biome: gut microbiome; feature: rumen; material: fiber-attached | host: Bos | place: Iran: Karaj | collected 2018-10 | reverse complement strand
TTTATGGGCAAGTGAAGAAATAAATAAAAAAGGAAGAGAATATTGGCAAAATGTAATTAATATAGCTACACATAATAATTTAGATAGAATTGTACGTTGTTGTCAAATTATGGGAAGAACTGATAAAGATACTTTAACTGCAGCTCAGATTATGTATCCTTGTATGCAATGTACTGATATTTTTTTCCTTGGTGCCGATATTACTTCTTTAGGAATGGATCAAAGGAAAGTTAATGTACTTGCTAGAGAATATTGTGATGAAGTTCATATTAAAGATAAACCTATTATTGTCAGTCATCATATGTTAAAAGGTTTATTAAAAGATGCTGAAAAAATGAGTAAAAGTAAACCTGAAACTGCTATTTTTGTTGAAGATTCTGAAGAAGATGTTAATAGGAAAATTAAACAAGGATATTGTCCTGAAAAAGATATTGATAATAATCCTATTTTTGATTATATTAAATATATTTTGTTCCCTAAGTTTGGGAAATTTGAATTGTTTAGAGAAGAAAAGAATGGTGGGAATAAAGTTTATAATAGTCTTGAGGAATTAACAAAAGATTATATTGATGGAAATGTTCATCCTGGGGATTTAAAACCTTCTGTTGCTAAAGCTATTAATAATATTTTAGAACCTATTAGATTACATTTTAAAAATGATCCAGATGCTAAAAAAGTTCTTGAATTGGTTAGAAGTTATCAAATTACTCGTTAAAAATTTTTATATAGATAATAAAATATAATTAATTATAATTTTTCATATACTTTATTTTTTTTTTTTAATTTTATTACATAATAAAATTTTTAATTTTTTATTTTAAATATAATTTTTTTAAATAATTTATTGTTTTTTATCAATGAGTAGAGGATGCTGCTTTAAATGTTTATGGAATATTTTTTGTTGTGGTTGTTGTAGGAAAACATCTCTTCAAATAATAGATGAAACAACTCGTTTATTACCAAAAAGAGATGCTACTAGAAATTTAATAGAAAAAACCCAAATAAATTGTTTTGGTGCAGTTCCTTTTAATTCAAGACAAATAAATGGAAAAGTAAAAAAAATCGTATGTGGATTAAGTCATTGTTTATTATTAATAAAAGAAAATAATGTTAAACATTTATATGGTTTTGGTTTAAATGATGAAGGACAATTAGGATTAGAAATTCAAAATGCTTCTCAAGATAATCAAGATACATATTTTAGAATAAACATTCCTCAAAATATTATTCCTAATCAAAATTATGAAATAATTGATATTGCAGCAGGTGATAATTTTTCTCTTATTTTAATAAGAGATAATGGAGGAAATAATAATAATAATATTTTAAATGAAAATAATATGATTATGAATGAAAATATTCAAAATCAGAATATTTCAAATTATCATTTAATTAAATTTGGTATTGATGAAAATGAAAAATATCGTTTTGGAATTTTACCAAAAAAAATATATATTAAAGAAATTCATTTACCAGAAAATAATATGAAAATAAAACATATATATGCATTTGGAAAAAGAATAATAATTCAAAAAACTAGTATTGATAATAAAGAATTTTTATATATGGGAGGAATGGATTTCTCAGGTTTTGAATTAGATGAATTTCAATTATTAAAATTTGATGAAGAATCATTTTTAGATAAAAAAATAAAAAATTTATGTTTAGGAACAAATCATTGTATAATATTAGATGAAGAAAATAATTTATATGGAATAGGCGATAATACTTATGGTGAATTAGGAGGAACAAAAGTAAATGTAGATTCATTTTCATTATTAGATAAAGAAATTTTATCTAAAATATGGTTTCAAAATGCAGATAAAACAAAATTTTCAAATAAAAATGAATTTCAAATAAAAAAAATTGTATGTGGCTCAAGACATACTTTAATATTATCAAGTGATGGAAAAATATTTTGTTTAGGAGATAATAGTGAAAATCAATGTTATGGTTTAGAAACAAGATTACAAAAACCAATTAAATTAGAATTAGGAATTGAAAAAGAAATTGTTGATGTTTATTCTGGTTATACACATAATTTAATTATATTAAAAAATGGTGATAAAGAAGAAATTTTAACTTGGGGTGATGCATCAATGGGAAAATTAGGTTATAATGAAGATCATTTATCACAAAGTAATCCTAAAGAAATTTTAGCTTTGAAAGAAAAATGTGTTAATTATGTTTGTTTAGGTTTTCAAATGAGTGTTATTGTTACTGGAAGTAATAAAAGGGCTTTATTTAAGCAATAATTTTTTTCTTTTATTAGTTTGAATATTTAAACTATTTAAAGTAAAGTATTTTATTTTTTTTTTTAATTTTTTTTTTGGATTATTTATATTTTTGGTTAATTTAAATATATTAAATATTTAATTGATTAAAAGAAAAATGAGTATTAAATTTATTAGAGAAATTAAAGAGAAAAATTGGGATTTTTATCCTGAGGAAGATTATAGAAATTTAAATAAGCCAATTATTCAAAATTATTTTCGTGGAGATTATAAAATGGAAAAAGATAAATTTTCAATGTTTTATTCTCCAAGAATTACTGAGTCAGAAACAAAAAAAAAACCGAAACTTTTAACAAATGGGTTACCATCTGTATTTAATTACCAGTAATTTTAAATTTTGATTATATAATTTATTTAGAGACAATAATAAATTTGTACCTGAAAACTTATTCGAAAAAAGATTTAATAAAACTTTAAAAGAAAAACAAAATTATCAAAATTCAAATGAAGAAAATTCATTAAGTTTAAAAACTGAAGAGAATAATTACTCAGTTAAATTAAGTTTAACAAAACCTTTTCATATATCTGGAAATTCTAAAACAAGACCTCAAAGTAATTATATTGAAACTAGTGCTAGAAATATAAAAAATAATACAATTGAAAATTCTCATAAAAAAGAACTCAATATAATTGAAAATGATAATGTTTCTTATAGTAGAACTTATACAAGTTATAATATTAGTGTTCCTTTTATTCAAAGTAATGAATATAACAATATCTTTAATAATAATTATGATATTAATTTGGATAATGGAATTATTTACAAAATAAAAAATGGATATAAATATTTTGTATATATACCTACATTTGATATGTTTATGATTAAAAATGTAAAAAGTGATTATTATCAAAAATTAATAGAAAAAATTAATGAATGGAATAATGTAAATAATAATGAAAATTATTTGAAAATATATAAAATAATTGAAAATAAGAATGGAGGTTATATTTCTGTATTATTAGAACAACCTTTAGGTTATACTTTAAATGATATTATAAATTCAATTGGATTTTTTGACAATGAAATTATGAAAAAAATTATTGACAAAATTATTTCCTATATTATAAATGAAATTAATGAAATTAATAATCAATTTTGTTCATGTGATTTAATATTAGATATGAATCATAATCTTAAATTTATTCCTCCTTTAATTAGAAATATTAATTCATTTCATAAATTATGTAATTGTAAAATTACCCTTTTAAAATTATCAAAAATGTTTAAAATAAAAATTAACCCATTTTTCTGTTTAGGGATGATTATTCTTAAAATGATTTCGGGAAATATGAAATTACCTTCCTTACAATTTTTATTTTTAAATTATGAAAAAATAAAAAATGAATCTCAATGCTGTTTAATTCATAATTTATTAAATATTGAAAATAAATTTATGGATAAAAATGAATTTCTTTTAAAAGATTTATTAAATTTATATCCTAAGGATTTAGTTAATTTTCTTTGTTTAAGTACATCTTTTCATAAAACCTCAATTAAAAATATTATTAATCATAATTGGCTTATTGAAAAAAATAATATATGTCAAAGAATTTTACTTACTTTTGGTGAAATATTAAAAATAGTACAAAGTAATTATTCAGAAAATACTTTCAAATCTTTCGAGGAATTATATAATAATTTAGAAGTGATTTATAAAAATGTAAACCAAAAATTTACTCAAAATTTCAAAGAAAAATTAATAAACAAAAAAAATGAAATTTTGTTTTTAAGTAAATGTTATGATATCGAAAAAGAAGTTTCAATTTCAAAATTTATTAATCTTTCAAATTATAATTTTTAATTTCTTTTCTTTTAATAAATAAAGAAATTTCTTATCACATTGTTGTTTATATTTATTTTTTGCAAAATAATTATAAATCATTTAACAAAATTTTATATAAATTATACTTGATATAATGAATTATTTTCTTACTTAATATATATAATATAATATCAATTTATTATAAATTTTTTAAACAAAAAAAATTAAAAGTTTTTCTTTTATCTATATAAATTTAATATTATTTTTATTAAATTAAATTAAATTTTTTAACAATAATAATTATTCAATATTTATTAATTACATAAACATGAAATTTTAACTTTCATAAAATTATTATTATTGATATATCCTAATAAATAAAAATATATATTTATAAAATAAATCAATTTAAATATCTTTTTTTTTATTTTTCAATCTTAGAAGCAATATAAATTAAAAGAATTATTACTATAAAAATAATAATTCCTACAAAAAGAATTTTAAATTTTTTATTACTACATAAATTTTGAAAAGATATATTTTTACTGTTATTTTTAAATGTATAAGAAGAAGTTTCAATATCCTCAGTCTTTAATTCTAATTTATTTAAATTTTCTATATTAACACTATTATCTTTAATACCATTATTTTTATTTTCCCTTAATTCACTTTCAATAATATCTACTTTTGAATTTGAACTTCTATTAGAAAATATTAATGGATTTTTATTAAATTCATTAAATAATTTTTTTAATTCATTTTTACCTACATCATTTAAAGTATTAGTTTTATCATTTATTAATAAGTAAATATTATTATTTTCTACTTCATCTATAAATGAAAAAGCTAAATTTTCATCGGTGTTTTTTGGAGTTATAATTAAATAAAAAATATCTTTATTTTTAATTGTAAAATAACAGATTTCTTTATTTATAATTTTTTTTTGTTGTATATTTCCATTTATTTCATTTGTTAATATAATACTATCAAAAATGGCTTTTGCTTTTTTGTGACAATTTTGCATTTCTTTATCATTTTTGATAGGATATGTGCCTATTATTACTTTTTTATCAATATTTCCAATAAAAATATATTTGATACAATTCATTTTTTTAAATATTTTTAAATCTGATTTTTATTATCTTTTAAATAATTTTTATTAATATTTTTAATTTAATTACATTTAATTTAATAATACATTTAATTCTTACAAAATTAATTTATAAAAAATAAAATTCTTTTTCAAAAAAAATATATATTTTTAATTTAAATATAAAATTTATCATTCAATTAAGCAATTTTATACTATTTTATATAATTAACTTAATTATTATCAACTTTTTTAAGAACATAAATTGTCCTATAAAATATTTTTTTGGAATTAGGAGGTAGAATGCATTGTTTTTCAATTTTAAAATTATAAACTTTTTGTAAATAAGTAATAAAAAATTCAGGATAAAATTGAATTTTTTTTAAATTATTTTTCAAAATAAGATGCTTTTTAGAATCTTTTTTATATTTTGAAAATTCAGCAATATCAAATAAAAATAAACCACCTTCTTTTAATTGTTTATAAACATTAAAAAATAAAATTTTAACACCAGTATCTCCATATTTTAAATGAATCCATTTAATTGTATCTAAACAAATTATAGTGTCAAATTTATTTATATCTTTTTCCTCAATAAAAATATGTTCAACATAATTTTGTTGTTTAAAAAAAATATTTTTATCATCATAACTATTAATTTTTGTTTGATTATAATTACCTAAAGTATTATCTTTTAAATTTAATCTAAAACTCAAAGGTAATTCTTTCATTTGTTTAATAATATTTTTAGTTTCTTCATTTATTCTCATTTCATTATTAATAAATAAAAATTGATCTAAAGTTCCTTTTTGAGTATTAATTTGTTTTCCACCTTCATTATAAAATTTCGAACAAATTGAATTTCTCATAAATTGTTTTGAATTTTGTAAAGCAGCTTTAATTAATTTATAATCAATATCAATTCCAATTATCATTTTTGGTTTATATTCTTGTGCCAATCTCATTGTTAATGTTCCAATATTACATCCAATATCTAAACAAATTTTATCTTTAAACCAAATTGATGAGATTTGATTTTGAATGTTTTCTTTAAAATTTTCAAGATATCTATTATAATAGAAATTACTATAATTTCCAAAAATAAAATTTTTATCTTTTAAGAGACTATCTAATTTTTCATCTTTTATATTTTGAAAATATTCTTTATTTTCTTTTAAAGATTCATATTCTTCTTCTTTTGTTGGGTAATTTAATAATTGTTTTGGTGGTTCTTTTTTTTTTTCTTGACGATTTCTCTTTTTTTTAATAAATGTTTTATTATTTTGTTTTGAAGTATTTATATTTTCTTCTTTCATTTTAATTTTTATTAATTTTTTTAAGAAAGCAATTATTAAAAAATTTAATTAAAAAAAACAATCTTCTTAAAAAATTATTAATTTTATTAATTTTTTAAATATTAGAAAATTAAATGAATTTATCATTTCGATTATTTTGGTATTTAATAATTTCAATAATAAGTGTAATTGCATTAATTTTAAAATTAACAAATAAAGAAGTAGGGTATGGATTAAAAAATTTTGAATATGCTTTTCTTGTTGGAACTAGTATATACACTTTATTTATGCATGTTAATTCAATATTATTAGCAAATACAAAGTCTGAAAATGAATATAATAAAAAAATAAAAGCTTCGAATTTTTTTGGAGACACAATATTTAAATTTCTTTTTGTTTTTATAATTGGTATTCTTTTTATAAATCAAATACTTGATGATTTAGATAAGAATTTTTCAACTAGTCCTTTTCAAAAAGATAATTTAACTTGGCAAAAAAGAATATATGGAATTTATTTATATTATTGTTTACCATTAATTTATATATTTGATTTATATTTTATAATAAGAACAAGATGTCCAAATCCTACAATTGATATTATTATTATTTTTATAATTTGTCTTGTTAATTTTCTTCTTGATTATCAAAGTACTTCTTTATGTCCTAATCTTGGTTCAAATATAAAAAAATTTATTTTTAGTTTTAATGCCTTTATTATTTATGATTATTGCTTATTTAAAAAAAATGGAGGTGCTGCTAAATTTACTTTATTATATGCAAAATAATAAAATACAACATTTTATATATTTTATTATTGTTTTAAAAATTAGACTTTTTTAATAAATAAATATTTAATTAAATTTAAATATGGCTTATTCAGTTCAAAAAAATAACATTATTAATATAGTTAAGCTTCCATTAAGAAAAATAGTAAATAATAATCAAATAAAAACAGAAAGACAAAATAAATTTATGTCATCTGAGAGAAAAAAAGAAAAAAGAATATCACCAAAATTAAATACATCATATCAAGAATTAATAAATCAATATTCAAAAAGTAAAGATAGATATAATTCAGTGTATCAAAAAAGAAAAAAAGGACCATCAACATTTTTAGAAAAAATATATATTAAATATCAAAAAGTTATGGAAAAATATTTTAAAGATTCTCAAAATATAAAAGGTTTACGTCTGGAAGGAAATAAAAAATATGAAAAAGAACCAATTGAAAATTTTATAAAAGAAATTGATTCATATATGGAACATATTGAAAAGAAATTACAAGAAAATAATTTATTTTATTTATATCCAAATGATGATAATAAATTAAGTGAAAAATTGAGATTAACTCCTATTCCAATTAGAAATAGATTATTAATGAATACAAATAAAGAAAAAGAAGATTTTTCAAATGCTGAAAGAAGTGCTGTTTTATTAAGAAGAGTTGAATATACACATGGTTTAACTACAAGAGAAGGGAAAAATGAATTTAAAAAATATTTACAAAAAGAAAGAGAGAAAATATTTTTTATTTTAAAAGAAGCTATTTTAACCATTGAAAATTGGTGGATTAAAAAAAAAGGATTAGAGGGAAAATCAAGGAAAAATAAATTATTATTGAATAGCAATTATGATTTGGAAGATGAAAGATTAAAAAGTATTAAAATATTTTATAAACAAATGGAAAGTTTTTATTTTATGAAAAGAAATAAAAAAAGAAGACAAAAATTATATTTAAAATTTTTGAAAAAATTAAGAGAAATCAAAAGAAGTAAAGAAAATAATATTGATTCATCAATGAAAACTCCAGAAAGAAATAAAAAATCTGAAGAGTTTAATAACCTAAACAAAACAAATAAAAATAGAAGTAATGAAAATACTAATATTATAAATTTAATAAAAGATGATTATTATTATTATTCAACAAAAAAAAAAACATCACATAATAATGAAATAAAAAATAAAAATAAGTTAAAATATAAGTCATCAATTCATGGAAATAATAATTTAAATCAAATTGAAAATGTTTTAAAAAGTAAGTATGATATTATCATAATTAATGATAAAGATAATGATAAAGATAAAGAAAAAGAATTAGAAAGAAAAGGACAAAAGATATCATTCATAAACAAAGCAAAAAAAACTATTCCTCATGGAAAAATAAAAAATTATATTATTATTCCTTCAAATAATAAAAAAACTAGAAATAATAATACTAATAATGTGTTAAATCACCAATTATCTCTAAGAGATAATAAAAATATAAAAGGAAAAGATATAAATGAAAAATATAAATATATTCTTGAAAAAAGTAAAAATATAAAAAATGATAATCAAATGAAAAAAAATAAAAGGATTTGTCATAGAAATAATGAAAGAATTTCTTATCAATTTAAAGATATTAAAGAATTAATTAAAAATGGCAATTTTTTTAGTAAAGATAATATTGTTCAAACAGAACAAAATCAAATGAAAAAAATAGAAAATATGAAAAAAAAATTTACAAAAAGAAAAAAGAAAAAAATTTATAATGGAAAAAAAAAGAATGATGAATCTATTGATAATTCTAAATTAATATCTCAAAATAATATAAAAAGTCCACAATCTATGAGAAGTTTAAAAATTTTTCATGGAGATATGTCTCAAGATAATAAAGAAAGAAAATTTAAATCAAAATTATCTATTAGTGATTTAAAGCCTAATAAAATTAATTCAAAAATAAAAATTAAAAAAAGCTCTTCTCTTTTACAAATTTCAAATACAGTTAATAATTTGCGTGGTTCATTATTTTTAAAAAAGTCATCTTCTAAAAATTCTAATAAGAAAGAAGAATCATTTAGAAATAAATCATTTGAACAAACAATAAATATAAATAAGGAAATTGAATTCCAAAATATAAATAAAGTGAATAATTCAGAAGTTCATAAACTACAAGATTTGATTGATGAAAAATCTATTTCATTATCAATAATTAATAATAAAATATATGAAAAAGTTGAAAATCAAATAAAAATAAAAAAAGAAATACAAAATAATAATATATTAGAAGTAAATAATATTAATAATTCAACAAATAAAAATAAGATATATTTTCCAACTAGTGATGAATTTAATGATAAAACAAAAATAAATTCTTCAATTAGTAATAATCAAATAGAAAATAATACAAATGAATTTCTACAAACAAATACAATCAGTCCAAACAAAAATATTGTAATCTATAAAAGTAATGCTTCTACTGATAAAAATAAAGAAAAAAAGCTTTATAATAATTTAAAAAGTTCTGTAGATACAAATAAAAATAATACTATTATTTCATTTATTTCAGGAGTGAAAGATAGTAAATCAACTGATTCAAATAATGTAATAAATAATTTTCACAATTTAAATAATGAACCCAAAATAAATTTGATAAATGATAATGAAGAAAAGAATTATCAAGAATTTAATTCAAAAAATATAAATAATAATATAGAAAATCCAAATTCAAAAAAAGATGAAAATGAATTATCATATTCTTATGATGAAGATAAGAAAAATGAAAATATAAAGGAAGCCAGTAAAGAAAACATCAATAATTTATCTATCAATAATAATGTAAAAGAAAATATAACAACTATTAATAATGAAAATATAAATACAAAAAATCTTAATTTAAAAAAATTTTTAAAAACCAATAAAAAAGAAAAAGAAAAGGAAAAAGAAATAGAAATAGAGAATCCAATAAATATAAATGAAGATAAGAATAATAATATAATTACATTTAGCAAATCTCAAAATTCAGAAGAAAATAATTTAAACAATGATAAAAATAACAGAGAAAGTTATAAAAGTATTGGAGTAAATACATCTCAAATAATAGACTCAATTTCTTTAGATTTTGAAAAAAAAAATAATGAAAGTGAAATATCAGATAATTACGAAATACCAAATAGTTTAATACCAAAAAATCCTGAATTTGGAAATGAAAATGAAATTTTTAATAATATTGATGAAATTAATAATATAAAAGTACCAATTATTGAAAAAATCAAAGAAAATGAACTATATTCTCATAAAAAATTGTCACATTTATTATCAAATAATAAAACAAATGAAAATGAAAAATTTAATATTGATATTGATGATGATGATGATGATTTAAATATTCCTCCAATTTTAGTATATGAAGAATATTCAAATAGAATTGACAAAGAAAAATCAGATAATTTAAATATTAATAAAAATATTATTTCTGCTGGTGGCAATTATTTTAATTCAAAAAAAAGTTTTTTAAATGATTATTCAAATCCATTTAAACATGAAATTAATTATAGTATAAAATCATTTATAAAAGAAGAGAATTTGACTAATTTAAAAACAGTAAAAAATAATACCATTTTTTTATCTTATTCAAATAAACAAAATAAATTAAATTTAAATGATATTTCAGATGATAATAAATTAAATAATTCAAGATTTGATGATAATAAATTAGTATTAGAAAAAAATACATTTTTAACAATTAATCAAAAAAATCCTAATTATCAATTAACAATAGAAGAAAAAATTCAAAAAATGATTTTTTTAATTTTAATATCATTTAAACAACAATTTTTTAGTAGATTAGTTTTAAATTATTTAAATAAAAATAAAATTAATATGCATAATGAAGAATTAATTGCTTTATTAAAACTTGGTAAAAATAATACATATGAAAAAATATTAAATAATAGTTTAAAATTAAATTTAACTAATGTGGACTATAAAAATAAAGATATTTCATTTAAAGAGTGGGTTAAAAAATTTATAAAAAATAATCAAGATTTTAAAAATGAACAAGAATTGAAAGAACAATATAAAATATTTATGAATGTTAAAAAATTTGTACATAAAAAAGAAGAAAGTGAAATTTTTGATAGTAATATATTAAAAAATATCCCAAAAAATATAAACAAAGAATCTAATGAAATAATTGAGTCAGTTTTTGAGGAAAAAAAAATATTTTTTTCAAAATTTGAAAATTCTAATAATTTAAAGCAAAAAATAAACTTAGACAATAATTCATTTGAAATAAAAAATCATTTAAAATTAAAAAAAAATAAAATAAAAGAAAATATAAAATTTTCAAATAGAATCAAAAGAGATACTTCAAAAGATATTATAATTCCAAATGATATTAATATATCATATAATTTAATAAAAAGAAATAAATATAATCAAGATTTTGATATACTTAGAGAATTTAATGATGACCCTGAAAAATTTTAAATACATAATTTTTGTATTTATTTTTTTGTTAATATTTCATATATTTTTTTCTATAAATTAATAAAACAAATTAAAATAATAATAATATTATAATTAACATCTTTAAATGAAAAAAATAAAAAAATGAAGTCAAAACAAATAATATTCCTTTCTTTAATAATCCAAACATTTTCAATTCCAAATAATTTCTTTTCAAATTTCCTAAAATTTAAACCTCAAACATCAGATAAATGTGTTAAATTTTCATGTATAGAAGAATCAGAATATTGTGCTGAATCATCAGGAAAAGATTTAAAAGCAATATTAAGTCCAATATGTAAATTTAATAAAGAATATTGTTCATTAGGGGATGACCCAAATATAATATTTTACAATAAAAAACCATTAAAAGCAAAATGTGAAAATTACATAATTAAAACTAATATAATAAGATATCCAGGTGAAGATTGTGAAAAAAATAATGATTGTTCATCTAATAAATGTGAAAATAAAATATGTTCAGGTATAAATTTATATGATAAATGTAATAGTACACAACAATGTTTAAAAGGTTTATTTTGTTCAATTAAAACAAATAGATGTGAATATCAAAGAAATATTTATGAATCTTGTGATAATTCATTTGATTGTCAAAATAATTTATTATGTTATAATGGTTTATGTCAAGATGTTTTATATAAATTTGATATTGGGACTAAAATAAAAGATGATTCAGTTTCTGCTGAATTTTATTGTAAATATGGATTTGCAATTAATGGAATTTGTGCAAAGAATAAATATTTAAGACAATCAAAAATTGAAGATAAGTTTATTAAATGTTATTCTAATTCTGATTGTAAATGTAGAATTTATCCTGAAAAATTAGGAATTATTGAAAAAAATTGTGAATGTGGCTATAATAGTAATGGGGATAGTTATTGCCCTTTAGATATTGATTCAAACGAAATTAGTTGGGAAAATTATTATAAAATTTTGAAATTTAAATATACGAATGATTGTCATTCTTTTTCTAGATTTAAATGTTATAAAAATGATATTGAACTTTTAAAAATGATAAAACAAATTGAAGATGAATTAAAATTTGGACATAGGTTTTATAAAGCTGTTGATTGTGCTAAAACAGTTTTTAATGATATTAATTAAGATAATAAGAGTTTATTAGGTAATTTTTTATTTATTTTTTTATATATATTATTATAAGCAATTTATTATAAGGTAATTTTATTATATCACAAATCAAAATTAATTTAATATTAATTTTTTATTATTGATTATTTATATTATTTAATTTCTTTTTTTGTAATGGATAAAAAATTTACTTTAAATAGGAAATTATTTAAAAATAATAATGAAAAACTAACACATAAGGAATACCTTGAATTATTAAGAAATTATAATTATTATACATCCAATAAAAAAATAAATGAAGATTTAAAAAATCAAAATAAAAAAACAGAAATAAGTCCAAATATAAGTACAAGAAACAAACCATTAAAACAATCAAATAGTACAATAAATGTTAATGATAAAAAGGAAAAAAGTGAAAAAAGTGAAAGAGATACATTAAATTCAAAAACACCAGAAAGAATAATAATATTAAGTAAAAGAACTCCACAAAATACAATAAAAAATGTATTTAAGCATTATCGTTCACCCCCAATAATTTATCAACCAGAG
>JAEEGL011220717.1_pt1 | contig 13369 bp, 7 predicted proteins | sample 9134231 | NCBI WGS metagenome assembly JAEEGL01 (sample SAMN16246548, study PRJNA631951) | gut metagenome | biome: gut microbiome; feature: rumen; material: fiber-attached | host: Bos | place: Iran: Karaj | collected 2018-10 | reverse complement strand
AGCCCGAGTTGTAAAGTCTTATGGCCTCATCCGCTTCTTCCTTGGCTTCTTCAAGAATGCTTCTGGCTTCCTCTCTTGCCTCTCTTAATATCTTTTCTTTTCGCTCGTTGGCGTTTTCTTTGTTCTTGTCGAGCTCTTCCTTGAGTTTTTCGACCTCTTTCCTGAGCCTTGCCGCCTCTTCCTTATCGGATTCTATGCTCTTTCTGGCTTCCTCGAGGTCCTTCAGGATGTCTTCGAAATCTTCCCTGCTGTCATCCATCTCAAGCTTTGCTCTCTCGATGATGCGTTTGTCGAGACCGAGTTTTTCGGATATTGCAAACGCATTACTCTTGCCGGCAATGCCGATATAGAGTCTGTATGTGGGTGAAAGTGTTTCCACGTCAAACTCGCAGCATGCGTTTTCGACATTCTCGGTATTAAGGGCAAAAATCTTAAGCTCGGCGTAGTGCGTCGTAACCATTACGGTTGCGCGCTTGTCCATAAGCCTTGAAATAATGGCGATTGCGAGTGCCGCACCTTCCGTGGGATCCGTTCCCGAACAGAGTTCGTCAAAAAGGCAGAGACTGTTGTGGTTGGCCTCTTTGAGGATGCTTACAATCCCCTTCATGTGACCGGAAAAAGTCGAGAGGCTCTGCTCAATGCTCTGTTCATCGCCTATTTCTGCATAAATGTCCCTGAAAATCTTAAGCTTGCTTCCGGGCGCCGCGGGAATGAAAAGTCCCGACTGTCCCATGGCACAAAGAAGCCCAGTAGTCTTAAGAGAAACCGTTTTACCGCCGGTATTGGGTCCGGTAACTATAAGACACGAGTATTTCTCCCCGAGAATAATATCGATGGGAACCACTTTGTTTTTATCTATAAAAGGATGTCTCGCTCTCTTGATGTCAAGGTATTCACCCGACTCGTAATCGGGCATTACAGCCTCTTCATTTATCGCAAGACTTGCTTTCGCAAAAATAAAATCCAGTTCGGAAAGAATTTCCTGATTGATTTTAAGCTCCTCAAGATGAGTCGCCGCTTCCTTCGAAAGATTGTGTAAAATCCTGTTGATTTCTTCTCTTTCTTCGGCTTCAAGTTCCTGGATTCTGTTGTTCTGCTCCACTATCGATGCGGGCTCGATAAAAAATGTCATTCCGCCCTTTGACTGGTCGTGAACGATACCTTTGACCTGGCCTTTGTACTCGGCCTTAACCGGTATGCAGTATCTGTCGTTTCTCATCGTGATAACCGCATCCTGAAGGTAGGTTCTGTATGTGGAATTGACCATTTTATTGAGATCCGAATGAATACGTGAAGCCGTATTTACCATTTCCCGTCTTATGCTTTTAAGTGTGGATGAAGCATCGTCCGCGATTTCATCTTCCGATACGATAACTCTTCTGATTTCTTTTGCGAGGCTTTCCGAAGGAACGATATTTTCAAACATTTCCCTCAGAGAGTCTTCTCTTTCCTCTTCGAGTCCGTAATCCTTAACATTTTTCGCACATTCCATCGATGACGCAATCATCAGAAGTTCTGATATCGCAAGCGTTGCTTCCACGCTCATGGCCTTGAAACACTCGTTAAGATTTTTGTTTCCGCCAAAGGAAATCTTTTTGCCGGCAAGGATTCTTGCCACGGCATCCGAAGTATTTTCAAGACTTTTTAAAATAGCCTCTCTATTCCTTAAAGGATGCAGAGAGGCGCATTTTATTTTTCCTAATTCGCTTGTCGCACAAGCAGAGAGTAACTCTATTAATTTGTCGTACTCTAAAATTTCTAAAGTTTTTCTGTTCATTATTTAGTGAAAAATCTGTAATTGAATTCGGCGTTGTTCTTTCCTCTGTAAGCGCCTTTAACTATAAGAGCATATTTTTCACCGAGGAAAACAATATTCATAATGTCGCTCTCGGGAGCTTTTCTGATTTCTACAGATACTTCTTCTTCCCAGAGATCTGCAGGAAGTTTCTTTAAAAGAACGCCCTTAACGTAACCGTCTACCTTGTTCTCCATAAGGCACTGGGTGTCCTGTTTCTGCTCTTTAAAATGCACAATTAATTTCTGTTCCTGAATGGTTGAAACGCAGGTAGCCTTTTTGAAGTAGCTTCCCACTATTTCATAAATCGCATACTCAAATGCTGTCTGATTGGATGTGAAAGTCATCTTTTGCATTTTAGTATTCCCCCTTTATTTAAGTCGTTTTGTGATTTCTTCACATTTTTTATAAATTTCGTCAACTTCTATTGTATCATTAAACTGTCCGTTTTTGTATAGTACTTTTCCATTTATCATCGTCATTTTGATATTTGTTTTGCTTCCGCTGTAAACAATGTTCTTGGAAATATTCAAAATCGGGCGCATATTGGGCTGATAAAGGTCTATCATGATGATGTCGGCAAGCTTTCCTTCTGCCAGGCAATCATTGTCTTTAAGTTCCATTGCGTAGGCACCGTTGACGCATGCCATCTTTAAAACTTCCATGGCATCAACAGCCTTCGGATCGTTGTCTTTAATCTTTGCGAGGGCAGTCACAAGAAACATTTCCCTGAAGAAATCAAGACAGTTGTTTGAAGAAGGTCCGTCGGTTCCGATTGCAACCTCGATTCCTTTTTCAAGATATTTGCTTACGGGTGCGATTCCGCTTGCAAGTTTTGCGTTCGAGCCGGGATTGGTAATAATTCTTAATCCGCGCTTTTTCATTATGTCCATATCGGAATCTTCGCACCATACACCGTGGTAAATTCCGCCGCCGAAATCCCAGAGTCCGAGGCTGTCGAACAAAGCCATCGGCGTCATACCGTATCTTTCCTTACATTCCTCATGCTCGGTTCTCGTTTCGGACATGTGGGTATAAAGCGGTGCTTTGTATTTATGAACGAGTTCGGAAACTTTTTCGAGAAGTTCTTTGTCGCAGGTGTATTCTGCGTGAACACCCATCAGAAATCCCACGAGATCGTTCTTTCCGTTAAGTTCGTTGTATCTTCTTTCGAGTACTTCAAGAGTCGGTCCGAATTTGTTTAAGCCCGAAACCATCTGGCATCTCATTCCAAACTCTGCGGAAGCATCAAGAATTGCCTCGGGTGAAAGATACATGTCCGCACAGGCTGTAATTCCCGATGTGAGATACTCAAGATACGCAAGTTTCGTAAGCCAGTAAATATCATCAGGCGTCATCTTTGCTTCTCTCGGGAAAATCTCATTATTAAGCCAGTCCTGAAGATTTAAATCGTCGGCAAGCGAACGGAATGCGGTCATTCCCGAGTGCGTATGCGCATTCTTAAAACCGGGAAGAAGAACATTTCCCTCGCAGTCGATTTCTTCATCAAATGTCTTTTTCGAATCTGCGGAAACCTCTTTTCCGACATAAGTAATTCTGTTTCCGTCTATATGGATTTCGCCGTCAAAGATTTCCTCGCCCGGCACCATTGTAAGTATTTTTGCGTTGTAGAGTCTTTTTGTCATATTTTTCCTTTGTTTATCTGCAGCGGTTTTCGCCATTCAAAATGCTGCCCGCTTTTTCCGGGTTTTCCCTGTTGCAGTTTTAATCATGATACCCTTTAGTTCTGAGGTATGAAAAGGTTGGGCTCCGATGAATTCTTGATGTATTTGAATTCGTCGCCTGCGCTTATATACTCCCAGTTAGAATAAGTAAATGTAACAGTTGCGGCTTCGCCGTCGACTTTGATATATCCTTCCATGGGATTTCCGTTTTCGTCGTTAATGACAAATTCCATTCTGTCATCGTAAAGTTCGCCGACACCGTCAGGCATAAAGCAGAGTCTTCCGATACCGATCTGAACGATGTATTTTCCGTCGGAGCCTTTTGCTATCTGAAGGTTGGGATCCTTCAAATCATCGATAAACTCGCCGATATAGGATGCTTCATATTCTGTTCCTTCAAATGCATATGAAGTTCCCTGGCCGTTTAAGCTGATCCATGCGGGAGCTTTTCCGTTCTTTACATCGGGATTAAGTCCGATCTCGGCTTCATGTTCGAAAATCATTTCCTCAACCTGGCTGCCGTCATAGTAGCTTATTTCGTATTTATCAAGATAATCCTTAACCTTGCCGGTGGGTTCGGCAAAGTTTCCGTTCATATCTTCAAAAGTGATTATGTTTTTGTCTCTGAATTCGTTCATTTCCTTGTCATATAACGCATATCTGTCGGCGCTTTCGGGTGTTAATTTACCCTTATCGTCATATTCAAGATTTTCGGGATATGAAGGATATTCGTTAAAATTGTAAATATACGCCGTATATGTATCGTTCTCTCCGGAATAATCCTCCAAATAGATCGAATCCGTTACTTTTTCGGTGGAAATCTCACTGATGGGAACCATCGGCTCGACAAGTCCTCTGTGGACCGTCATTGTATAGTCATAAATGGTTTCGCCGTCGGCATCCAGGAAGCTGTATTCTTCCACGTACATTGTTGCTCCGCCGCTTCCGCCGCCCTTTATCACGCCGTATTCGTTGATATCGCACCATGATCTGTAGAAGCTTTCTTCACACGAAATGCATTTCAGGGTATCATCGTAATTTTTCAGAACAAAGAAACTGCTGAAAATGGTGTCGTAATTGTCGGGGTTTGTAACAGTACAGTCCATTTTTACCGCAAGTTCCTTAACTCCGTCCATACCGCAGTCGATTAATGCGTAGGAATTGTTGCTGGTATAAACAAGATCTTTTAAAGCGTCTTCCGAGTACATAACACTCATAAATGATTTAGCCTCGGCATCAATCATTTCATCAAATGTATACGAAGCCTTCTCATCATTGATATCATGGTCGAACTCCGCCGTACATTCATTATTAATAAATGCAGCATAAACTGCTTCGTCATCGGGCTTTTCGTTTTCAACCGGATTGTTTTCGGTACCGGTTTCAATTAAGGTATCTCCGGGATCAGTTGCAGGTTTGGTGGGATCGGGTGCGGGATTTTCATTAATCATTCCGTCTCCGTCCATAACCTGAAAAGGTGAACCGTTACAGGCAGCAAGTGAAGCCGCTGCCAGAATTGCAGTCATTGTTACAGATATCACGTTTTTTTTCATATCTCTCTCCTCAAAATCTTTGAACCGTGTTCAAATACTCCCCCTGTGTCAAAAGCGCTGACACGTTACATTATCTGTCTTTATGCCTTTTTAGTCAACCTTTAGCCCCTTTATATACTCTGCTGCCGCCTTTCCCGCCTTATAACCCGACGCAAAAGCCCAGTGCAGATTGTATCCTCCGCATGTGCCGTCAACATCCGTTACTTCTCCGGCAAAAAACACTCCGGGAGAAACCGTTGATTCCATGTTTCTTGTAATCTCGTCCCTGCTTACTCCGCCTTTAGTGACCTGAGCATTGGAAAAGCTGTCATGATCCGTGATTTTTACCCTGAATCCCTTGATGATTTCAGCAAGTTCTTCCGATACCTCGGAAACACTTTCCTTTGAAAACGTTCCGTTTATGCTCCTGCATCGTCCGAGAATAAGTCCCGCCGTCTGCGCACCGAGCATTCCCGACAAAACTTTCAGTCCGGCTTCGCGTAAGTTGGCGTATCTTCCGCTTTCCGCTTCTTTTTCGAGAAGTCCGTGAATATATCTTTCGAGCTCGTCTTTTTTGATTTCAGAAAGGAAGTCGATTACGATTTCGCACCTTCGGCCTTCTTCGATCGGCTTTGAAAGATATCTTGAAAGTTTGAAAATACAGATTCCCGAAAGGCCTTTGTCGGTGAACTGAATCTCGCCGTTTTCGGTATCGATTTTCTGTCCGTCAATATATGCTTTGACCTGTGCCTTAAAACGGACACCTGCCAGTTCGAGCACATCCTTTTCTTCCGTAAAAAGTCTTGTGAGCACCGGATAAGTAAAAGATACCGAGTGTCCGAGCGCTCTCGCAAGTCTGTATCCGCCGCCGTCCGAACCCGTATTCGGATATGCCTTTCCGCCCGTTGCGATAATCACTGCATCGCAGACGATATCCTCGCCGTCCTCAAATCCGATTCTGTATCTGACGGCTCCTTCATCCTCTTTTTTATCAGCAGCCGGATGAATCATACGGTCATCTTCGATAATGAACTTCTTCTCAGCTTTGCCTTCACTTCCGGCCTTTTCTATCGAAACCGCTTTTTTTGAAAAAAGAAACCTTACCTTTTTCTCTCTCGCCATGTTCATAAGCGTTTCTTTTACGGTTTCCGCTTTTTCGCTTCTCGGATATTTAAGCCCGTCTCTTTTGATGGCCAACATCCCGTTTTCTTTGAAAAGATTCTCAAGCCATTCGGAATCATATTCTTCGAGAATGCCCGCAAAAGGGTGCTTGTCATCGAAGTTATAGTACTCGCTTTTTAAATCCTCATTAGAAAAATTACACCTGCCGTTTCCGGTCAGGCATAATTTTTTAAGCGTTTCATTATTTCTTTCTATAACCGTTATCCTGCAGTCCTCGTCTGCCGCCGCATACGACGCCATGATTCCGGCAGGTCCGGCTCCTATAATGCATATTTCTTTCATAATTGATATTATACTTCGTATCCTGCAGCTTTTACCGCAGCCTTAAGCGTTTCTTCATCAACGCTTCCGTCGGTTTCGACATCTACTTTCTTTGCTTCGAGATTTGCTTCGGCGGATAAAACTCCCGAAACAGCCTTGAGGGAATCTTCCACTCTCTTTTTGCAATGCTCGCACATCATTCCTTCAACACCAAATGAAACCATATCTTTATCCTCCGTTATAATTTTACATTCACATTGATTTTCGTTCAACTCAAATTGCGATTCTTTTTCCTCTTTCGGCACTTCGATGCCCTTATCAAGCTTAACTCCCATGAGCCTTAACGCATTAAGGCAGACGCATATGCTGCTTAAGCTCATGCAGGCTGCGCCGATCATCGGATTGAGCTTTATGTTAAAAAGCGGTAAAAGCGCTCCCGCGGCAACGGGTATCATAAGTATATTGTAAAAGAAAGCCCAGAAAAGGTTTTCCTTTATGTTAAGAATCGTTTTCTTTGAAAGCCTTATCGCGCGGACAACGTCAAGCAGGTCGCTATGCATAAGAACCACGTCGCCGCATTCGATTGCGATATCCTTGCCTGCGCCCATTGCCATTCCGACTTCCGCGGTTGCCAGTGCGGGTGCATCGTTAATGCCGTCGCCGACCATAAGTACCTTTTTGCCCTGACTTTGAAGTTCTTTTACGATGTTTGCTTTGTCATCGGGTTTGAGCTCGTATCTGACTGAGGAAACGCCTGCTTCTTCAGCGATTTTCAAAGCCTTTTCCTTTTTGTCGCCGGTAAGCATTATTGTTTCAAAGCCCATTCCCTTAAGGATTTCCATGGCTTTTGGCGACGTCTTTCTGACTTTATCCTGTCTTACCTCGCCTTCAACCGAAACGGTTCCCTCGGTTACCGTACCGGTCTTGTCAAAAACAATCGTATCAAGGCTTCTTAATCTCTCAAGGCTCTCCGCATTCTTAAAAAGAATACCTTTCTTCGCGCCGATTCCCATTCCCACTGTGATAGCAACAGGCGTCGCAAGTCCGAGTGCACAGGGGCAGGAAATTACGAGCACGCAAATTCCGTTTGAAAATGCCGTTTCGAAATCCTTTGTCGCAAAAAGCCAGACAACAAATGTGATAATGGCAATTACGATAATCGAAGGAACAAAAACCGCTGAAATCTTATCCGCGAGTCTTGCGATGGGTGCCTTCGTGGCTCCCGCTTCCTTCGTCATTTTTACTATCTTCATAAGCGTCGAATCTTCTCCGACACCTTCTGCCTTGACACGCACGTATCCGTCGATAATCATGCTTCCGGATATTACTTCGTCGCCTTCTGCTTTTCTTACGGCTTCGCTTTCGCCCGTTATCGCCGATTCGTCAAAATCCGCTTTTCCGAAAACTACTTTGCCGTCAACGCTTGCAGCCTCTCCCTTTGATATAAGGATGACGTCGCCTTTTTTAATATCTTCAGGTGCGACGGTCTCTTCAATATCATTGCCGTCCGCATCTTTTTTTATTCTTATAATCTTTTTCGGACACATATCGATAAGGCCGTCGATTGCATCCTTTGTTTTCCTCTTTGATTTCGCCTCAAGGAATTTGCCCACGGAAACAAGCGTCAGAATCATTCCCGCCGAATCGAAATAAAGATTCATCGAATAGTCCATGGCTTTTTCGTGATTGCCGGTTTCGAAGGAAATTAAAATCATGAAAAGTCCGAAAAGACTGTATCCGAGTGCGCACAAAGATCCGAGCGAAACCAGCACATCCATATTCGTTCCGCCCGATTTTAATGCTTTAAACCCATTTATATAAAAGTTTCTGTTAAGAAACAGTACCGGAATTACAAGAATAAACTGAGTAAGCGCATTGGTCGAAACATCCCATTTCGGTCCCATGGCGACCACCATAAGAATTATGATTAAAACCACCGATGCAATCAGTCGTATCAGTTTTTCTTTTTCTTCTTTTTTATCCGATGCGTTTGCGGAATTTGCCGCTGAACCGCCGTTTTCTTTTTGTTCGTTTTCACCGGTAAGTGTTGCCGAATAGCCTGCCTTATTTACGGCATTTTCGATCATTTCGACATTTACGGCTTCTTCATCGAAAGAAACAATCATCATTTCTTCTATCAGATTGACGCTTACTTCTTCAACGCCTTTAAGTTTTCTGACTGCTCTTTCTACGTTCGCAACACAGTTCGCGCAGGTCATTCCCCTGACACTGAAAGTTTTCTTCATCGGTTAGTCCTCCTTAACAGAGTATACCATTTAAGCAAAGTCTTTGGCAACAATGTACTCGCCGACTTTGGGACTAAAAACGGCTCCCCGCAGGGAGCCGGAGTGTTTATTTAACACATTTTTTTCAGCCGTTTTTATTCTTGTCCCCGGCTGATATTTTTATTTCTTTTTAGCAGCTTTTTGATTAAAGCATTTAATAAAAACTTTAATTTTCCTATTTGTCTTTGTTGGCATTCGCAAGCAATAGCTTGATTCTGTTCTGCTGGTTGATTTCACTCGCACTTGCATCGTAGTCGATGGCGATGATGTTTACGCCGGGATTTCTTTCCTTGACGATTTTCATAACACCCTTTCCTACTATGTGGTTAGGGAGGCAACCGAAAGGCTGCGCACAGATGATATTGTTCGTGCCTTTGTCGATATGCTCGATCATCTCTGCTACGAGAAGCCAGCCTTCACCCATCTTAACGCCGAGGTTAATGTAGGGTTTGGCGAGTTCAACTGTATGCGCAAAAGGTGTCGGCGGTTCGAAATCGCTTTCTTCCTTAATTACGTTGATGATGTCTCTCTGCTTTCCGCTGAAGACCTTATATGCAAGCTTTAAAAGACCGATGCTCTTCTTGTGTGTTCTGTACATATCATGCTCGATGATACGTCCGTAAACATAGAAAAGAAGGAAGTCGAGAAGTCCGGCCATAACGGGTGATGCGCCTTCGTCGATAAGGTAGTTCTCCAGATCTCTGTTTGCAAGCGGCGAGAATTTTACATATATCTCTCCGACAATGCCGACTTTGGTCTTTTCTTCGTTGCTTCTGGGAATCGAAGCGAAATCCCTTACAACTTCCCTGTAAGTCTTTTTGATCTTCGAATACGGAAGGGGACCGCTCTTTCCGAGCTGATCTACGAGTTTCTGAGTCCAGTAATCCGCTTTCGCTTCGGCATCGCCGCGATGGATTTCCATAGCCTTTGCCTGGTTTGTGAGGATCATGAGAATGTCACCGTAAAGAACCGAGTAAAGCATTCTTCTTACCATCGGAGGATTGAGTTTGAAACCTTCGTTTTTCTCCATTCCGACGAAGTTGAGCGATATAACCGGCATGTATCCGTATCCGGCTTTTTTCAGGGCTTTTCTTATCAAAGATATGTAGTTTGATGCTCTGCATCCGCCGCCTGTCTGTGTAAAGAAAAGGGCTGTTTTATGCACATCATATTTGCCGCTTTGCAAAGCGTTTATAAACTGTCCGACTACCAGAGTTGCCGGGTAACAGGTATCGTTATGCACGTATTTCAAACCGGTTTCGATGACTTCCCTTCCGCTGTTTTCAAGAAGTTCGGCATCGTATCCGTAAACCCTCATAAGGGATGCAAGCATTTTCAAATGTCGCGGAAGCATTGTGGGAATCAGGATTTTGTAATCCTTTTTCATTTCCGCGGTAAATTCCACTCTTTCGGAATCGTTCATCTGTCTTTTCCCTCTCTCATTTCGAGCGCGCCAAGCAGGGATCTTAATCTGATGTTGACGGCCGAAAGATTATTAATCTCATCTATTTTAATCTGCGTGTAAATTCTGCCTTCTTTTTCCACTATTGATCTGACTTCATCGGTGGTAATTGCGTCGATACCGCAGCCGAATGATACGAGCTGCACGAGTTCCATATCTTTCTGAGTGATTGCATAATGAGCCGCTCTGTAAAGACGCTGATGGAAAGTCCACTGGTTAAGGACATTCGTGGGTACCTTGCCGATTCTGTTTGCGATTGCCTCTTCGGTAATTACCGCAAAGCCGAGGCTGCACGCAAGAAGGTCGATACCATGGCTTATTTCGGGATCGATGTGGTAAGGTCTTCCCGCAAGTACCATGATTTTTTTATTTAACTCTCTTGCTCTTTCGATGATTCTTTCAGTCTCTTCGAAAAGGTCTTTTTTGTACTGAGCATACTTTTCAAAGCCTGCGTGAACCGCTTCGAGATAACGCTTTTTGTTTGCGTTTACCAGATCCTTAGGAAGCGTGATTTCAAGTTCTCTTGCGAGTTCTTTTTCATCGTTGATGCTGAGGAAAGGAGCAAGATATCTTACTTCTTTTAAAATGTCCATGTTATCCTTCAGAAGTTCGGGATAATATGCTACAACGGGGCAGTTGTAATGGTTGTCGCCCGCTTTTTCATCTATGTTGTAAGTAAGACAGGGAGCAAAAATCGCATCTACATTGTCTTTTATAAGCAGTTCGATATGGCCGTGCATGAGTTTTGCCGGGTAGCAGACCGTATCCGAAGGAATGCTGTCCTGTCCGAGAAGATAAGTATCTCTCGATGAAAGACCGGAAAGTTTCACGCTGAAGCCGAGGTTTTCGAATATTCCCACCCACAAAGGAGCAAGGTCGTACATGCCGAGCTGAAGCGGCATTCCGATGACTTTCTTTCCATCTTCGACGGGCTTTGCAAGATTCATGAAATACTGTCTCTTGTATTCGTAATGATTAAGTTTCTCGTCAATCTTGCCCTTCGATGTCATCTTTTCGCATCTGTTTCCGGAAACAAATCTTCCGCCGTCCGAAAAGATGTTTATTGTAAGCGCACAGTGGTTGGTACATCCCTGGCAGACCGATGCCTTGGACGTGTGCGTAAATGTCTTTAAATCTTCGAGCGAAATAAGTGCGGATTCCTCAAGGCCGAGTCCCATCGAATAAATGGCTGCACCGTATGCGCCCATGATTCCGGCAATTGCAGGTCTTACGACATTCTTGCCGATTTCGTTTTCGAAAGCGCGAAGTACGGCATCATTCAAAAACGTACCGCCCTGAACCACGATGTGCTCACCGAGTTCGGTCGGCGAGTTCGCACGGATAACCTTGTAAATTGCATTCTTTATAACCGAAACGGAAATTCCGGCGGAAATGTTTTCTACCGAAACGCCGTCTTTCTGAGCCTGCTTGATGGATGAGTTCATGAAAACGGTACATCTTGAACCGAGATCCACCGGCGCGTTACCGTTAAGTCCGAGTTTTGAAAACTCTTTGGAATCGTATCCCATGGACTTTGCGAATGTCTCTATGAAAGAACCGCAGCCCGACGAACATGCTTCGTTGAGCATGATGCTGTCGACCGCTTCGTTTTTAATCTTGATACATTTGATATCCTGACCGCCAATGTCGAGGATGAAATCCACGTTCGGAAGGAACTGCTTCGAAGCCATGAAATGAGCCATGGTTTCAACGAGACCTCTGTCCACGTGAAACGCATTTAAAATAAGCTGCTCGCCGTAACCCGTTACAGCCGATGCTTTAATCTTTATCCTGTCGCCGCAAAGAGTACGCACTTCCGTAAGTTTCTCTTTTACGACGTCAACGGGATTACCCTTGTTGGAATTGTAGTAATGCCAGAGGATATCCTTTTTGTCGTTAATAAGTACAAGTTTGGTTGTCGTTGAACCACAGTCTATTCCGAGATATGCGTCGCCGCTGTATTCGTTTATATCCGCAAATTCAACGGTTTCCTTTGCATGACGCTCTTTGAATTCGGTAAGTGCTGCTTCGTTTTCAAAAAGAGGAGGCATGCTTGCAACTTCTCTCTTTGCATTTACCGCTTCTTCAAGCTTCTCTATAAGTTTTTCGTAAGCATATGTCTTTTCCGCTTTCTCGGCGAAAATAGAAGCACCGAGAGCAACCGCATAAAGCGAATAATCGGGGAAAAGTGCATTTTCGTCATCAAGTTTCAAAGTTTCCCTGAAAGCTTTTCTGAGTCCCTGATTGTAGAAAAGGGGACCTCCTAAGAACATTACTTTTCCCTTGATTTTTCTTCCCTGAGCAAGTCCGGCGATGGTCTGGTTTACAACCGCCATGTAAATACTTGCCGCTATATCGTTCTTTGAAACGCCCTGATTGATAAGGGGCTGAATATCCGTCTTTGCGAAAACGCCACATCTTGAAGCTATCGGATAAACCTTCTCGCATTTAAGGCTCATCTCGTCGAGTTCATCCGGCGTAACATTTAAAAGAGACGCCATCTGATCGATGAATGCACCCGTACCGCCTGCGCAGGTTCCGTTCATTCTTTCGTCAACGCCGCCCTTTAAGAATATAATCTTGGCATCTTCTCCGCCAAGCTCGATAACCACTTCCGTATCAGGTTCTTTTTTCTCTACAAGTGCAAAAGTAGCGTAAACTTCCTGAACAAACTGAAGTCTCGCAACCTGTGCCACGCCCATTCCGGCGGAACCCGATATTGCAATTCTGATTTTTTTATCGCGCAAATAAGGCTCTGCTTCCTTTAAAAGGGACAGAGTCTTCTGACGTACCTGAGAATAATGTCTCTCGTATTTTTTGTAAATTACTTCTTCGCCGTCGCGAATTACCAGTTTCGCCGTTGTGGAACCGACGTCCACACCGACTGAAATTTCCTTGCCTGTTGTCTGCATATGAAACTCTCTTAAAAACTAAATCGAATATAAAAATTTCTTAACTTCTTCAAGTCTTTCTTCCGCTTCCCTCTGACCTTCGTCGTAAAGCGCCGAAATCTTGTCGATATCTTTTTCCATGTGAGAAAAATCCCAGTGTCCCGTGGGATTGAAAATCATTACCGTACCTTCTTTTTCCATATCTTCAATAAGCTGGTACTGGCTTTCCAAAAGAGGAATTCTTACCTGAACGGCATCGATAAAACCTTTGAATTT
>JAEEGL010586617.1_pt1 | contig 13369 bp, 14 predicted proteins | sample 9134231 | NCBI WGS metagenome assembly JAEEGL01 (sample SAMN16246548, study PRJNA631951) | gut metagenome | biome: gut microbiome; feature: rumen; material: fiber-attached | host: Bos | place: Iran: Karaj | collected 2018-10 | reverse complement strand
CTTGTACCTGAAGATACATCTGTTACGGCCACAGCTTTCTTTGTAGCCGACTTCTCAAATCACGATGTTGTTTATGAACTGGAAAGAACAGAAAACAAGACCGAATATTATGTCATAGATCTTCGACAAGACAACGACAAGTATAGTGTTGATGATTATTTGACAGATGATTATGAGACCTTATATTACGAACCGGATGTAGTTGCGGTATTCAGACGTCTAGACTGACTCACTCCTATTTATACGCTAGGCACATATCATCATATTTATCAGGGAAATACAATGTTTCTTATTTCGGTTTATAAATAGGTCTCTTGCCTAATTTGTATGTTTTTGATGAATTAGAAATAGTCATCTTATACACAGGTATCTGCTTTTCTTTAGCGATATCTACTATTATTTTTTCGTTAATACTACTTATTTTTCTTCCCAAGTAAACCGCACTTGCTTTTTTGATTACATGTGGATGTTCTTTATGTTGAACAGAATAATCATCTGTAGAAAAAAATAATCGCCACTCCTTTTCTGCCTTCCATTCGTTTGATTTCTTTATTGCAACTTTCGTTACCATAAATAAATCCGGACAAGGAACAATTATATCCAGTGCCTGCTGAGGTAAAAATACACCTTTACTACGCGCAACATTCTTTATAAGTGACATTTGAAATAAGTATATAGCATAGGACGTCATATCTAATCTACGGTTGCTGTATATTATCGGAAGAAGATTCCCCAAAATTGTTCCTTTATCAGTTTTATACATTGTGCAAAGATTATCAAAATCATATTCTAAAGCAAATCCAGTTGCATTATCTGCATAATGTCCCCACATCATATCGGAACAAATGCTCTCAGAAAAGCAAGCGAATCTTGTTAAGTCTCTGAGACTTTGTGCGTTCTTCTCTAATTCGTTCTCCAGATTATTTCTAATGAGTCCGAACATGTCTCTCGAAATGTCATTAATCTGTTGCTTTGGCATCTGTTTCAGCATGTCAATCATTACTTTGGCATTCGGGAATGCGTTACACAATTGAACCGGTATATTCTCGGAAGAAATCAAACTTCTGATGATCTTCAAACTGCCATCATCATCAAAAAATGAGTCAATCCATTTTTCTATAGTTTTCAAATCATAACAGAGACGGGCGTCAAAATCATCATTCATTGAACTACCTTTAGAAAAAAACAATTCATCTTTGTACAGAGCACTTAAATTGTAATCTGTTATAGTTCTAAATCTATATAGATGTGTTGGCTTTTTTGATTTAACATATTCCTTTAAATCGGCAAAGCTTTGTTCCTGATCTGGCGACATGCCAGACTGAGGCATAACGGCATTCTCGATCAATTGATTATAGTCCATACACTTGCTCCTCCTGAATATTTCACGCCTCGTATATTATTATATCATCTGATTTCAATGGTATTACTACCTCGTTTTTTAAGAGCAAGATTCGCCTTGGCTGCCAGCTTTCATTATCATGAAAAATGGAGCCAGGCATCTTGCAGGGGATTTTGTTCCCCAGACCCACACGAAAAATAAAGAAATGATCATTTTTTCTCCAAGCTCACTCAGGACGAAACTCACAACTTTTGATGATCTCCGAACATCAAAGAAAATAAAAAAGCTCCCATTACTTCTAGACGGAAATGGAAGCTTTTGCTTATTTGAGACGTAAGACGCACCGTATTATTCCGGCATAATCTTTTCCTCGATACGGGAACACTCCGTTCTTAATGACTTATCCCAGTCATCACCGAAATTATCAGTTGACGAGAAGCGAGTAGAGAGTTCATATCCGCGATGGACTATTATCTCCTCAGAGAACCAGACATCCTTTTCAAAGGCTACCTGTCTCTCTCCAAGATCGAAAACTATACCGCGAGTGAGCCATACATCATAAGTTTGTCCGACCTCATTGAACACGCGCTGGTTTTCCTGAATCAGAGTGATTCCCTTGATCGTTTCGTTAACGGGAGTTCTAACAAACGTCTTTTTATCAACGATAGGAAGTTTCTCATCTGAGACACTCCAAACTGCAACATCTTCTGGTGTTCCGAAGTAATCCTGTTCTTCAGTGAAACTATAAATGTAGTATATTTCATCTCCGACAATCACTTCGACAACCTGAGACGATGACTGGGTATACTGGAACTCATCATGCAAATACGCAGATAATTCCTTTCCGATCATAGAACAAAGTTTAGAGATTTCATCTGACTTTAATCTTATATCTATTGTTTTCATAACAGTACCTCTCAATTCTTAACAAAATGTATCTTTTGAACCTTTAATCCGCCGGAATCGGTACTCTTCTTGATGTTGATATCAACTGCCGGAGATCCATCGGAACTTGATACTTCTCGCCAAGTAACAACGGTGCCATCTGCCATCTTTGTCGTTGCACCTTTAATGTTACCATTTTTGTCAAGAATATCATTCTCGATTCCGCCGTGTGCGATACGATCATAAAAATCTTTCGCGGTCGCTGATGGATCATCAGATTCAATGTGCCGTATGCTGTTGTCACTACTATCACCCTTGGTGCCGAAATACCCGTTATTCACAGGATAGTCTTTGCTCACATCAGGTATATTCTCACCAATAGAGTGTTGGTGACCGGTATCGCCCTTATATCCCAGTCCCATAAGGATCACCCCCTCTATCATCCTTATGAGTTCTCTCGAACTCACTCGGATAACGCACAAATGTTGCAAGGTGCAAGTATTCTCCGAATACATCTTCGGGCATAAAGCCATGAACTATAACTGTATGCGGAGTTAATTGCTCGAGCATAACCGGAATACCGCCTTTGAAGATTTCTCTCAACTTCTTTGTCTTAAGACAACCATGAGTGCTGATACATACAATTCCGTTCTTAGGTACACCTAGAAAACAGAAGTCATATGTCGATTCATCGCCCCAACGGATATTAGGTATAACCGGAACACCTTGCTTCTGCAGATAAAAGCCTACTGCACGATTCATATATGTGTTCGTTTGCTGAAGGCAAGGGGACTGTCCAATAAGTATTGAACAATCCGGCGTAATTACGCCATCGTACTGTTTTAAGGTATCAATATGTCTAGTCGTAGCTGTTAATGCTGATGAGAAACATTTATCATGTTGAAAGAAATGCACATACTGTCGCTTGTTCTTGCACGTTCTAGCCTTTCCGAACGGCAACAGATCTTTCGGGATCTGAGCATTATGCAGATCCATCAACATCGGAATTCCCGGCGCACCTACAAAAGTAGCGCCCTCTGTCAAATAGGCTTGAAAGCCGTCGTCTAAAATAGTCTTCTTCATAAAAGACCTCCTAAAAACAATAGTATTTCGGATCTCTTCTATGAAAAAGAAATCCGGAGACCCTGTTGTTACACAAATGCTAAATTCAAATGATCAAGCAAATTTGTGTTGATTCTGTCTCCGAACTTACGTAAAATAATGGTGCTAACATTGAACATAATGTTCGGAGACAAGCATAGTGATGATCAGGGCAACCATCAGAGCTGTGCTTTTCTTTTATATATAGATACAATCATATATCACATCGCCTCCTTTACTGAATCAATATATCTCTTTAACTGACTATGACGATATATTCCGAATTGTCGCAATATAATCTTGTCATAATCATAAAGACCGCATCTTCGTACTTTATCCTTCCATTTGCCGTAATACTCAAAAGCATAACCGGATGCTTCATCTGTTAATCCGAACTTAAGTTGAAGATCATACTTTGAATCAGGGTGTTCAAGATGGACTAACGGAGGGGGAGCAGCCAAATACTTACCAAAAAACTTAGCTTCTGACTCTTGAATTTCATCAGTCAAAATACCATTATCGTGCCCGAGAACAGGATGCCCTATTTCGTGGAGTCCCGTCATATTTCGTCTATCTGGTTCAACCGCATCATTAATATATATGTACTCCTTGTGATTAGCTTCAAAATAAAACCCGTCAGGACTTGTCTCAAAGGCGCACCCAAACTTTTTCGGGGATAAAGAAGAATAGTAGACGACGTCAAACCCCATTTTTGCCGCCAGATCTTTGGCGACAATGGGGTACTTACGAATATCGTACTTTTTGTATACATTGGCAGCTTCGCCTTTTATAAATTCATAAGTGTCGTCATCTAATCGCATATTCCTAATCGTCTCCTAAAAGAATATCAACGATTCGCTTCTTGTCTTCAATGCTCATCTGATTAGCATTACGTGCAATTAAGCGAACAGCTTGATTTATTTCAGCTTCAGAATCGCTCTCCTTACCAAACATCAAATAATCCGTACTGGTACCAAGAGCATCAGCAATACGAGCCATAACAGCAGAGCGGGGAACTCGATCCCCCTTGATATAGTGCGACATTGCAGCATCGGTCACATCAGTCATCCTTGCCAAATCTCTTTGAGTCATATCTTTTGCCTTCAAAAGTTCAGCAATCCTTTCGTTAAATCTCTGTGTCATAGGGCATTCCTCCGTGTTTATCATCCTTGGCTTACACACAGAATTATAATTTCGTTTTATCATTTTGTCAAACATTTTCACTGTATATTGTGTTGTAACAGTGTTAATGAGGCTATATTTAGTAGTTTTATGTCAATTTAAATTTTTATTCGGAAAGGGATATCATTATAAAAAGATAGAATCCGGGTCACCCCAGATCCTGATCTCTCTTTTTATGTTGTACCCTGTCGGTTCGGACTTCGTAGATGCTCCTCACATTGATCACCTTCTCACGAAGTGATTTCTCTCTTCGGGCTATCTCTGAGATCTCTTCATACTCCGCATTTTTCTTCTTCGTCAGTTCCTGTATGCGGGCGTATGTTTTCTTTTCCGACGGAACGGGTTTACCGCCGAGAAGCTTACGAAGCTCACGGGTTGCGGCTTCATAAAGCATTATCTCTGGCTCATGTGCGGCGCGGTATTTTGCTTTGTGCTTGCTGTTCATGAACTCTAGATATACCTTCTTGTTAGCGTGACGTTGTTTGGTGTACTGGTATATCTCTTTCGCTTCCTTAAGCTCGGCCGTAGTAACCGCGTGTGCCTCTTTCTTGATCATGTAATCCTCATGAGTCGAGTCAAGAAGAGCTTCAAGCTCCTCTTGTGATTCGATGTGATTTTCCTGACAGAAGGCCAAGGTTGAGGCCATGTCCTTGAGAATTCTGATCTTCGCATCCTGCGTGGCATAGGGCTTAGCTTGCTCGTCCACGATGACCTGAAGCTGCATTATCAGGCTGTAATTGACGATCGCCGGAGCTGTCGGTTTTGTAATCGGTGTGATCTTCGCGAATTCGCGTTTTGTGCTGAAGAACTTCTCGATCGATTCCTTCTCGAAGTCCGTACCAAGAGTTCTGCCGCGTATCGGTTTTGTACGATCTGAAGGAAGATAGTTGATGCGTCCGCGACTTTCTCCGACAAGAATGCCGTACTGCCCAAATAACTTTTGTTTGAACTCTTCGAAGTTATTACTATCTTCCATTACCGACTTTATCTGCCTTCTAAGGATCGCATTGCCGGTCTCATAAACAGTCTTCTCGGGCTTCTCTCCGGATGCTATCTTTGCCTTGTTCTCCTGATCGAGCTTCGCCTGACCTCTGCGCTGTGCCCAGTATTCACGGTCTGTGATCCTGACCTTGGCAGGGGATAAGAGATCAACCTGATATAAGCCTTCTCTCTGACAGATGTCCATTACGGTGCCCTTGAAAGTCCGTATAAACTGATTGGATGATCTGTGCTTATATCCCGCTATGTTGTCACAACGCCTTTCCTGATTAAGGGAAGGTGCGACTGTCTTCATACGGACGCTGTTTATTACGATGTGACAGTGTATATTACCAGCGCCGTTGTGACCATCGCGGTGAGTACAGACAAGAACCTGATGTCCCGGAAAAGACTTGCGGGCTAGTTCCATCCCTAGCTCCTGAGCCCTCTCTGGTGTAAGATCGTTCTCGTCGCGGTCGTTCGGATCGAAGCTCACGATATAGTGATGAGCCTTGATCTCCTCGTATGTCTTGTTCTGACCGAACGCGGCATTGGTAGCGGTGCACTCTTCATCGAACGTCATGGGGTCACAGTTGATCCCATCCAAGAGATAGAAGTCCCGAGGGATCATTTCACCATCGGGACTTAATATCGGTTTGTTGGTAAATTCATCGTGCTGCATCGTCAGGTAATCCGTCGCGGCAGTGTAGTTTGCGTTACGTATCGCTATATGTTTAACTGTTGCCACGGTATTCACCAACCCTTGCTTTGAGCTCTTCGCGGAGATGTCTTATCTCGGTGATACAGCCGAGAACTTCTTCGCCGATTTCTTTTGACATCGCACCGCCACGATTAAGATGTCTTGCGATCTGATTCATATTTCCCGTCATGTTACCGAGATTACTGAATATCTTCAGTATCTCCGGTGAGTTATATACGATCTCGTACTTAACCGTCGGCGTTTTCGAGGCAATCAGGTTCCGGATATATGCGACTGGTGTCATGCCGGCTTTCACCGCATATGTTTCCAGAACATAGTAGAGGTCTTCAGTCATCCTGACTGTAACCCTCTTTGTCTTAGCTAAGTCTCTGTCTTTTTTCTGTGTGTGCATTTTCTCCCTCCCATCTTCATTAATCGCTTTTCATGCCGTTCATCGTTTCCGTGATAAACCTTATGAGCTCCAGAAGCTCATCGTCTATCGGTTCTCCTGTTCCGATCCGTTTGAGTTCTTCCAAGATATAACCCATCTCGCCCCGTAGTCCTTTATAGACACGGGACGATCCGACGATGGTCACTTCGTGATGCAGGAGCCTTCGGGCGATATATTCTCTCTTGGTCAGCCCTGAGACCCGTACATAGCGGTCAAGCTGTTCTGCCTCTTCCGGCGATAATCTGAACGCTACCGTCTTACTTCTGAAACGGCCTTTCTGATCTAATCTTTTATGTGACATCTTTCTTTTCCTCCAAGCTGTTGATATCGTTTAATTTCTCTACCATCGCGTCCTGCGTGGAAGGGAATAAGTGTGCATAATGGTATGTGATCTCTATGGACTCGTGTCCGACACGATCAGCGATCGCGACCGCTGAGAAGCCCATCTCGATCAGGAGACTTATGTGGCTGTGACGGATATCATGGATACGGATCCTCTTAACGCCCATTTCTTTGGTGCCGCGCTTCATCTCGTTGAGCAGATAGTTCTTTGTTATCGGGAACATCCTTTCCTTGCCGGTATTCCCGTATAACATGTTTATATATTCCTTTACCTCTTCTACGAGGAAGTCGGAGAGCTTTACTACCCTGTTGCTCTTGGGAGTCTTCGGCGGAGTGATGACATCCTGACCCCTAAGTCTTTGATAAGACTTGTTGATAGTCATGGTCTTATTCTCCAGATCGAAGTCGTCCGGCGTTAATGCGAGAAGTTCGCCCTCACGGATCCCCGTCCAGTAGAGAAGCTCGAAAGCGTAGAAGGACATCGGCTTATCCATCATGGCCTCGGAGAACTTCTTGTATTCATCCTGTGTCCAGAAGAGCATCTCCCGACTTTCTTCTTTTCCCATATTGCCTGCAATCCTCGCAGGATTATTCTTAAGCCCGTAGTACTTGACTGCGTGATTGAAGATGGCACTTAACTGATTGTGAAGTGTCTTAAGGTAAGTGGCAGAATAAGGTTTCCCGTTCTTCTGCGTCTTCCCGAGCATCGTGTTCTGCCACGCGACGACATCCCTCGCCTGTATCTCCGCGAGCTTTCTGTTCTTAAAGTAAGGAAGTATCTTTGTCCTTATAATGTGATCCTTACTCTCCCATGTGTTTTCCCTTATGCGGCACTTGATATCCGATATATAGATATCCACGAAACTGCCGAAGGTCATGTCCAGTGAAGACTCTGTCTTACAGATCTGTTCATGCTCCCATGCGACCGCTTCACGTCTTGTTGCAAAGCCGCGTTTCTGTGTCTGCTTTCGAACTCCCGTCCAGTCCGTATACCTGTATATGACTCTCCAGGTATTTGTCTTTTCATCCTTATATACTGCCATTTGGTCTTAAACCTCCTTTCCTTCGTTATAGTTGACCTTCTTCATGAAGTATTTCCGATTGACCCTGCCGGAGACGGTTACATATCCCATCTTCTGCATCTCGGCATTTAACCGGTGGATGATCTTATAGGCATAAGCCTTAGATACATTCATCTCCTTTGCTACCTCGTCCGCTGTCATAAATAATGTGTCCATCTTTCACCTCCTTCCTAGGCTGTTTTGTCTAGTCTCGATAAGTGGGATTATATAGGCTGTTTTGCCTAATGTCAATACCGATAACCACATTTTCTATACAGTGTTGCCTAATTTTTGTTGACTATCCTTTGTCGAGAGAGTATACTTTCTCTCATAACAGACGGGAGGTATTTACCATGAAGGTCGGGCAAAAGATCAAAATGATCCGCAAGTTTCGCGGAAAGACTTTGAAGGAAGTCGGTATCGCACTCGGTAATCCCGAGAAGACCGCAGATGTCCGTATAGCCCAATATGAATCGGGCAAGAGGAATCCTACGGAAGAAACGATCGAACAGCTTGCCAAGGTACTGAAGGTAAACCCTCACGCCATCGCACCGCCTGAATACGAGACAATGATTGGTCTGATGCATACCCTTTTCGATCTGGAAGAGACCTATGGTCTCCACATTGATCAGATCGGCGGTGAGCTTGTCCTTCGCTTGGACAGGTCACACAAAGAGTATCTGAACCTCTTTGACTCGATGCTCGAGTGGTACGAAGAACGGAAACGTGATGAAGCAGGAGATGATCCGGTCAAATATACGGAATGGAAGTTTACTTATCCGCATCCGATCAACCGGAAAAAGAAATAGATAACAAAAAACAGAGCTATCCAATTCTTTATGAATCAGATAGCTCTGTTAAATAGACTTAAATCTCAGAAATCAGGTTCCGGCAAAACTGTTGCCAAAACGTTGCCACGAACTAAACAAAACAGCCTAATGTCCCAGTATTTTCAGAGGTTCCCAGAGGGGCATGTATTATTCGAGTTCGATCGTTGCCGGGGGTTTGCCGGTGCAGTCGTACATGACTCTGTTTATTCCCTTTACTTCGTTTACGATCCTGCTCGTAACCTTGTTTATAAGGGACCAAGGAAGCTCTGCCGCTTCTGCCGTCATGAAGTCAGTTGTAGTTACTGCGCGAAGTACGCAAGCGTAATCGTATGTTCTCTCGTCACCCATGCAGCCTACGGATCTCATGTTGGAGAGAGCTGCAAAGTACTGATTAGCTGTCTTGTCGAAGCCTGCGTTTGCCATCTCTTCTCTGAAGATAGCATCTGCATCCTGTACGAGCTTTACCTTCTCGGCTGTTACTTCACCGATGATACGGATAGCAAGTCCGGGACCGGGGAAGGGCTGACGGAATACGAGGTTCTCGGGGATGCCGAGCTCGAGTCCTGCCTTACGAACCTCATCCTTGAAGAGAAGTCTCAAGGGCTCGATGATCTCCTTGAAGTCTACGCAGTCGGGAAGTCCGCCTACATTGTGGTGAGACTTGATAACGGCACTCTTGCCAAGACCCGACTCGATAACGTCGGGATAGATAGTACCCTGTACGAGGAAATCAACGGCACCGATCTTCTTAGCCTCTTCCTCGAATACGCGGATGAACTCCTCTCCGATGATCTTTCTCTTTCTCTCGGGCTCCTCTACGCCTGCGAGCTTATCGTAGAATCTCTGCTGAGCATTGACTCTTATGAAGTTAAGGTCGTAGTGACCGTTGGGACCGAATACTGCCTCTACCTCGTCGCCCTCGTTCTTTCTGAGAAGACCGTGATCTACGAATACACATGTAAGCTGCTTACCTACAGCCTTGGAAAGGAGTACTGCCGCTACGGAAGAGTCAACGCCGCCGGAAAGAGCACAGAGGACCTTACCGGTGCCGACCTTCTCGCGGATCTCCTTAATGGATGTCTCTACGAAGGAATCCATCTTCCAGTCGCACTCGCACTTACATGCGATCTTGAGGAAGTTCTCCAGCATCTTGTTGCCTTCAGCGGTATGGGATACCTCGGGATGGAACTGTACGCAGTAAAGTCCCTTCTCAACGTTCTCAGCTGCAGCTACGGGACATACGGGAGTCGTACCGGTGATGGTAAATCCGGGAGCGGGCTCCGCGATATATACGGTATGGCTCATCCAGCATACAGTCTTATCGGATACGCCCTTGAAGAGCGTAGTATTATTATCTACATTTACTTCGGTATGGCCGTATTCTCTTACGGGAGCCTTTGCGACCTTACCGCCCAGGAGGTAGTTCATGAGCTGAGCTCCGTAGCAGATACCGAGTACGGGGATACCGAGCTCGAAGATCTCCTTATCGCACTTGGGAGCGTCGTCGTCAGTAACGGTGCTGGGACCGCCTGTAAAGATGATTCCCTTGGGGTTCATCTCCTTTATCTTCTCGATAGGCATATTGTAGGGATGTACCTCACAATATACGTTCAGTTCTCTTACTCGTCTTGCGATGAGCTGATTGTACTGACCTCCGAAGTCAAGTACAAGGATCATTTCCTTCTGCATTTATACTCCTCCTTCTGTGCTTTCCGCAGTCTCTTCTGTGTTTTCCGTTGTTTCTTCTGTAGCTTCTGTCTCTTCGGGAGGTACTTCGCCTTCGGGTGTCTCACCTTCAGCTCCTTCCTCAGGGACTTCCTCTTCTTCTATAGTCCTCGGTAAGGTAAATATCGCATTAACAAGTACCGTACCGTCCAGATCGTAGACATTTACCGCATATCTGCCTCCGATGGCAAAGTCCTCTTCCGACAGTTCTATCGTAAAGAACATGTTCTCGTCAGAACCCTCGGCTATATTGGCCGTACCGCTGACGATCTCAGGCTGTCCGCCTTCAGGCTCCCTCAAAAGATCGTAGGAGAATGCCGTTCCTTCTTCGTAGAAGCCCCATGTACTTACCCTTACGAGGATACCGGAATCGTTCCTCTCGTAAGCAAAGTCGTAAAGGTTATCGTTACCCTCATATGTTACAGTTATTCCGTCTTCCGTAGCAATAGAGAAGATATCGGTAATATCACTATATTGTTCGGGTGTGATCCTTTCTTCTTCCAGTAGAGCGTCAGCAGCGAGCTTTATGAAGTTCGTACCGTCTATATCGTAGAAGATCTGATCGGGACGGTTGAGCACTGCCGTGCCTTCACTGTCGGGATCGAAGGAGATCTTCTTGGAACCGTCCTCTTCAACGTTGATGATGAATCCTACCGTGAATTCGTTATTGTCGTTGGGATCTAAGTGAGCGATTATCTCATCGTAGATAACGGCAGGGTTGAACGTCGTATCTTCCATGACCGACATGATCATCTCGGAATAGATATCGACCATCGAATCAGTATCCAGCGTCATGGCATATTCCGCACCGGCTACATCGGAAGTTACTCCGCTTACAGTGACCGACACCGAATCTTCATCTACGGCATGTACTTCCGCATTGTAGGAATAATCCGTAAATACTGCAGAATAGAGCTCAAATACGGAATCCGTGAAGCCTTCGGGAAGAGTTGCCCTCATATCCTCATCGAAGATCGTTCCTTCAGGACAGTAATACATGGCTGAAGCAGAATCGATATCACCAGATGCGAGATATCCTATGAATTCATCCGTGACCGAGCCGGCCTCCACATCCGATATGGCCTTGACCTCGACGCCGTCACCGATACTCAGGATAAATGCAGCCGTATCCGAAGTCGAGGAAGTACGTACGAGCCATGAATCGAACTCGAATACCATCTCCAGCGTAAGTACTACTTCCTTTCTGGCCGTAGATGTTCCGATGGCGGCAACGAGCTCATCCTTACTGTATCCTGCCGCTTCTTCTGTACCTGTGATGACCGTAAGGTCAGGTATCTCGAATGCGACGTCGCAGGAACCGGTTCCTTTCTTCTCGGATCCTTCAACATTACGGATCTCATAAGAAGAAGATGCCATCACGGCATCGTATATCTCACGCTGCAATGACGGCATCTCAACAGAACTTACGGCATTGTGGCCGGGTTCCATATATCTTGTCTGGGTATCGATGTCGTAGATCTTAACGGCATCGATATATGCGGAAGCTGCTTCCACTATGGCGGTCTTTGTCTTACCGCCGAATAAGGAGCATCCCGTGAGGAGCACCGACACCATTGCCGCAACTAATAATATACTTACAGCTCTGACGCCGTTTCTCATTCCTGACTTTACTCCTTAAGTAGCTTTCTCCCGTTATTATCTGTGAATGATCTCTTCTCTCTTGGGACCTGTGGATACGATAGAGATATGTACACCGATCTCCTTCTCGATGAAGAGAACGTAGTCCTGAGCCTCCTTGGGAAGCTTGTCAAAATCAGTGATACCTCTGATATCGCTCTTCCAGCCGGGAACTGTTACCCATACGGGCTTGGATCTGTCGAGCTTGGTAGGATTAGGGAAATCCTTTGTTACTTCGCCGTCGATCTCATAACCGATACATACGGGGATCTCGTCAAGGTAGCCCAAGCAGTCGATATTCGTAAGAGCTACTTCTGTAGCACCCTGTACCCGGCAGCCGTATCTTGTAGCAACTGCATCGAACCAGCCGACTCTTCTGGGACGGCCTGTAGTAGCACCGTACTCACCCTTGTCTCCGCCTCTGTCACGAAGCTCCTTAGCCTTCTCTTCGTCGAGGATCTCACTTACGAAAGCTCCTGCGCCTACTGCGGAAGAATAAGCCTTAACAACAGTAACGATATCCTTGATCTCGTAAGGAGGGATACCTGCGCCTACCGCACCGTAACCGGCAAGTGTGGAAGATGAAGTAACCATGGGGTAGATACCGTGGTCGGGATCCTTCATGGAACCGAGCTGACCCTCGAGGAGGATCTTCTTGCCTGCCTTGATGGCATCGTGAAGGAATGTCTGTGTATCAGCAACGAAAGGCTTGATGATCTCGGCATACTCACAGAGCTCATTGAAGAGAGCGTCTGCATCGAGTGCCTCCTTGTGGTAGAGGTGAACGATAAGAGCATTCTTGATTTCAAGGACTCTCTCTATCTTCTCCCTGAGAGCTTCCTTCTCGAAGAGCTCGCATACCTGGAAGCCGATCTTAGCGTACTTATCTGAATAGAAAGGAGCGATACCGGACTTTGTGGATCCGAAAGCCTTACCGCCGAGCCTTTCCTCCTCGAGCTGATCGAAGAGAACGTGGTAGGGCATGATGATCTGAGCTCTGTCAGATACGAGGATCTTGGGATTCAAGCCCCTCTCCTTCATCTCGTTATATTCTTTAATAAACTTCCTTATATCAAGAGCAACACCGTTACCGATGATATTTACGATATTCTCATGGCAAACACCTGACGGCAT
>JAEEGL010115933.1_pt1 | contig 13369 bp, 6 predicted proteins | sample 9134231 | NCBI WGS metagenome assembly JAEEGL01 (sample SAMN16246548, study PRJNA631951) | gut metagenome | biome: gut microbiome; feature: rumen; material: fiber-attached | host: Bos | place: Iran: Karaj | collected 2018-10 | reverse complement strand
TGGTTTCTATCTTCGTGAAGGAGGCTATTACTTTGCCATCAACGACAAGTGGGACCTCAAGTTGCTTGGTGAGATCTACACTAAAGGTTCTTGGGGTATATCAGCAGCTAGCAACTACCACAAACGTTACCGCTACAGCGGCAGTTTCTATGCCAGTTTCCAAGATACGAAGACAGGCGATAAAGGAATGCCCGATTTCAGCGAACAGGAGAGTTTCAAAATACAGTGGAGCCACCGTCAGGACGCCAAAGCCAACCCCTTCGGCAGTCTCACCGCCAGTGTCAACTTTGCCACTTCAAGTTATGAGCGCAACAACCTGAACAGCATGTATAATCCCCAGGCCATGACGCAGAGCACACGAACTTCTTCTGTGGGTTACAGCACACAGTTCTCCAGCATCGGCATGAGTCTCACGCTCAATACGAATGTGGCCCAGAACATGCGTGATACCACAGTGGAGCTTACGCTTCCCGACCTGAACATTTCCGTGAGCCGTTTCTATCCTTTCAAGCGCAAGAAAGCAGTGGGCAAGGAACGCTGGTATGAAAAATTGTCGGTAACGTACAACGGCCGTATGAGCAACTCCATCAATGCCAAAGAAGACCAGTTGCTCCATGCGAACATCATAAAAGACTGGAGCAATGGTTTCCAGCACAATGCCCAGTTTGGCGGCAACTTCACCCTGTTCAACTACATCAACATCAACCCGTCTCTCAATTTCACCGATGTGATGAATTTCAGCAAGGAGACCCGCTCATGGGATGATGTGAATTACGAAGAAGTACGCGACACCACCTACGGTTTTTACAATATATACAATTGGAGTGCCAATTTGGGATTATCCACCAAACTATATGGTATGTGGATTCCCAACCGCAAAATATTCGGTGACAAGATCAATGCCATCCGTCATGTCATCACACCAACAATCAGTTTAAGTTATGCGCCCGATTTCAGCGACGACCGCTATGGTTACTATGACACATATATGCGCACTGATGCAGCCGGAAATGTGAGTTTGGTGGAATACTCTCCTTATTCCATAGGCCTCTATTCAGTTCCGGGCAAGGGCCGGACAGGGAGTATCTCGTTTGATGTGTCGAACAACCTGGAAATGAAAGTGAAATCGGAGAAAGACACAACAGGTATCAAGAAAAAAAGCATCATTGATGAATTGGGGGCCAGCATGTCGTACAATATGGCCAACAAAGATCGTCCATGGAGCAATCTGAGCATGCGTATTCGTCTGAAATGGTGGAAGAACTACACTTTCAACATGAATGCAGTGTTCAACACCTATGCCTATGAGCTCGATGAAAATGGCCGTCCCTACATAGGCAACCACACCGAGTGGGGTTATGGCCGTTTCGGTCGTTTCCAGGGCACCTCGCAGAACATATCATTCACACTCAATCCAGAAAAACTGCGTAAGTGGTTTAACCGTGAATCGAAAGACACCGATGACGATGACGAGGATGATGAGGAAGGCATCGACACCGACATAGAAAGCAACATCGATGATGACATGGTGCGCGGGCAGCGTGGTGCGAAAAAGAATAGTGGAGGAAAAGCCGAAACCGATGACGACGGCTATATGGTATTCAACATGCCCTGGTCGCTTACCTTTGGTTACGGTATCACCATGAGCGAGAACACAGGTGGCAAATTCAACAAGAAAACCATGCGCTACCCGTATAAGTTCACTCAGACCCTCAATGTGAGTGGCAATGTCAAACTTAGCGAAGGCTGGAACATCAACTTCTCCTCTGGCTATGACTTTGAGCACAAGAAACTGTCGATGACCACCGCATCACTTTCACGCGACCTGCACTGTTTCAACATGTCATGCTCAGTGGTGCTCGCCCCCTATACCAGTTACAACTTTACCTTCCGCTGCAACGCCTCCACCCTGACCGATGCCTTGAAATATGACAAACGCAGCGGATACAGCAATGCCGTGCAGTGGTACTAACCTCCACTACACGGCATTGAACATTGCAGCTGCCGCCGGTTTTTATTTTATCAGTTGCTTCAGGTTTTGTTCCTCACCTACCACCCAGAGGATATCCCCTTTCTCAAACAGATAGGAAGGTTTCACTATCGAGAGGTTCTCCATTCCTTCTTCCAACCCCACCACCATGCAATTGTACTGGTGGCGGATGCCACTCTCCTGCAAGGTCTTGCCCAAGAAAGGACAGTTGCCGGTCACCACCATACGCCGCAACTTCATTTCCCTCTTCTCAAGTTCATAGTCCTCTTCGAACACCTCACTCTCAAGTGCTTTTCCGAAAGTGGCCAGCTGTTCATCGCTGCCAATCACCTGCAGCCGGTCGGCAGGGAAGATCACCGCATCACCCTCAGGTATGTTGTAACGCCGTCCGGCACGCAGGATACTGCTCACCTGCACGCCAAACTTCTTTCCGAGACCAAGTTCCTTGAGTGTTGCACCCGCCCACTGTGAATCGGCAGGCACGTCAAAATCAGCTATATGCACATTTCTGTCGAGCAGGTGTCCCTCATAGAGCGGACGTCTATGTCCATGCACCTGCGCCTCGATATCGCGTGACCTGAGGTTTTGGACAAACATACGCTCCAAACGGATGCTTCTCTTCTTGAGGGAGCGCGACATAATCATCAATACCAATACAGCCAAAGCCAGACACACTATCAATGCACTGGAGAAACGCGTCAGACGGTGCAGGATATAGAACACAAATATCAGTGCTATCACCAACCTCACCAAGATGGTGAAGGTAAGCGGTAAACGGTTGTTTCTGTTTTCCGTCCAAAGCGCCCTGAACTCATCGCTGTGATTCTTCTTCATCACAATGGCCCGCAGGAAAGGAGAAATGAGTGAAATGGTGAGCAAGGCACATACTGCAGATGCCCATGGCTGCGGAACAATCCTTAGTACAAACGGGAAAAAGAATGTGAGCATGATGGCCGTACCGGCCGAGGCGAGTATGGCATAGACAATTGTGTTGACAGCCATCTGCTTGAGCAACGTCTTCCACTTGTTGCTCTCGCTTTTTGTCCCAGGCTGGCTCAAGGTGAGATGGTTCAACCGTCGTATCCATGTCTTCGGCAGTTTTTTCTCAAACAGGCTGTAAGCGGGTACAGCCGCCTTAATCATATAAGGTGTGAGAAAGGTGGTAATGACCGACACCGCCACAACCACAGGGTAAAGGAAATCGCCAATCACACCGAGTGACAAGCCCAACGATGCGATGATGAAGGAGAACTCACCAATCTGAGCCATAGAGAATCCACAGCGCATGGCGGAGCGAAGCGTCTGTCCGCTGATAAGGAATCCCATTGTTCCAAACACCGCCTGTCCCACGATGATAGTAAGGACCAATGCGAGGATAGGAAAGGCATACTTGACAAGAATGACCGGGTCGACCAGCATACCCACCGACACGAAGAAAATGGCTCCAAACAAATTCTTCACTGGTTCCACCAGTTTGATGATTTTCTCCGCCTCCACCGTTTCCGCCAGGATGGAGCCCATGACGAAAGCACCGAAAGCACTGCTGAATCCCACTTTAGTGGAGATGACAGCCATGAGGCAGCAAAGGCCGAGCGAAACGATGAGCAACGTCTCACCATTAATAAACTTACGCAGCGAGCGCAGGATAAGCGGTATAAGGAAAATGCCCACAACGAACCACAACACGAGGAAGAACACAATCTTGAGCACGCTCATCAGCATCTCTCCACTATTGGGATTATCACCGCTCGCAATGGCAGACAGCATCACCATCATCACAATGGCCAGGATATCCTCCAAAATGAGCACGCTCATCACCATACCAGCAAACTGCTGTTGCCTGAGGCCCATGTCATCAAAAGCCTTGTAAATAATCGTAGTAGAACTCATGGCGAGCATACCACCCAGGAAGATGCAGTCCATCTGCTTCCATCCGAACAATTGCCCCACCACGATACCAAGCAACATCATACTGAATATGATGGTACATGTGGCGATGACAGGAGCCGCTCCCATTTTGAGGATTTTTTTGAAAGAGAAATCCAATCCCAGCGAGAAGAGCAGGAACATCACACCGATGTTGGCCCAAGTCTCAATATTGGCCTCGTCCACCACCGAGCGCGTATAAGGCATGTGTGCGCTGACAAGGAAACCAGCCACAATATAACCGAGCACCAGCGGCTGTTTGAGTTTTTTAAAGACAATTGTGACAATACCTGCCACCACAAGAATTTGGGCAAGGTCAATAACAATGGGAGGTATTTCAGCCATAAAAAGATTGGAGATAATTGTGAATTGTTGTTATTAAAAAAACTGCCCTCGATTCAAATGAAAGGAGAGCAGTGTGATATGGTTCTTGTATTAATCGTTGTATGCAGCTGTGAGCTCACATATCTTGACAATCACCTGCATGGCCTTCTCCATGACCTGTATGGAGACAAACTCGAATGGCCCGTGAAAGTTGACACCTCCAGCAAAGATATTCGGGCAGGGCAATCCTTTGAACGAGAGTTGTGCTCCGTCGGTACCGCCTCTGATAGGCATCACCTTAGAGGGCACGCCACACTCCTGCATGGCTTTCAACACAAGGTCGATGACATGCATGTTGGGGTCGATTTTCTCCTTCATATTGTAGTATTGGTCTTTGACCTCAATCTCACATACACCGGCACCATACTTCTTGTTTATTTTCTCGGCGCACTCACTGATGAAAGCCTTGCGGTCCTCAAAACGGCTTCGGTCATGGTCACGGATGATGTAAGACAGTTGCGCATTCTCTATGTTCGACTGCATGCCCAGCAAATGGAAAAATCCTTGATAACCCTCGGTGGTCTCCGGGGTCTCATCGGCAGGCAGCATGGCCACAAACTCAGCAGCCACCCTGTTGGCGTTGATCATCTTGCCCTTTGCATAGCCCGGATGCACGCTCACGCCCTTGAAACGCACTTTGGCAGAAGCCGCATTGAAGTTTTCATACTCCAGTTCACCGAGGTCACCGCCATCGATGGTATATGCCCATTCACAGCCAAATTTCTTCACATCGAAATGGTGGGCACCCATTCCTATTTCCTCATCGGGATTGAAGCCCACACGAATATCACCATGCTCTATCTCATCATGATCGCGCAGAAAGCAAACAGCCTGCATGATTTCAGCTATTCCTGCCTTATCATCCGCACCGAGCAATGTGGTGCCGTCGGTCACAATGATGTCCTCTCCCTTATGGGCGGAGAGTTCAGGAAACTTGCTAGGCGAGGAGATAATGCCCGGCGACAGTTCGATATCGCCTCCATCATAGTTCTCAATCACACGTGCATTGATACCTGCACCGCTGCAATCGGGACTGGTATCATAGTGGGAAATGAAACCAATTGTTGGAATTCTTTTATTTGTATTCGCTTTCAGCGTGCCATAGAGATAGCCGTTCTCGTCCATCTCCACATCAGCGAGACCCTCCCGTTCCATTTCCTCTTTCAGGAAATTGGCGAAAATGAGTTGTTTTGACGTGCTGGGTACAGTTTGTGACTCCTCGCTCGACTGTGTATCAAACTTGGTATACTGAAGGAATCTTTCTACTATATTCATATCAATGGGGTTATTCTTGTTTTCAGGCTTCCTCGTTCTCTTTCAGGCGGTCGTCCACATTGTCACCATCGGTGGGTTTCATCTCATCCTCAAAGTTGGTGATACCGGCCTTCACCAGGATGTCATACCAGCTGAGAAGCTTGCGTATATCACTGTCGTGCACACGGTCACGGTCGAAATCGGGCAGTATCTGTGCGAAATACTCTTTCAGCTCAGCCCCTTTGCATTTCTTGTAGGCGATGGAGCAAACCTTGCCTTCTTCCTTGTCACGGACGGAGGCGAGGACAGTCATCAGGGGCACATTATCACTTTCGGCATACATAGTAATGTCTGCCAGACTGGTGATACGGTCGGTGGCGAAAGCGGGTATACGTTTATGTGACTCATCGAGAGCCTCAACAATAAAATTCGACTTGGCGCGGGACACCAGTTTATAGAGTCCAGGTCTGCCGGAAATTGCAAGAATAGTCTGTGTCATTTTGTCTTGAACTGTTGTATAAAGGTTTTTCAATCATGTCGCGGAACATAGTCCGCAAAAAACTACGCAAAGTTCTCAAAAAAAAACGAGATATGCAAGTAATTTTGTAAAAAGTTTGAAATGCCCTCCAATGGCATCATCAAGAAAAGAAAAGGCATCTGACTCAAGCAGCATTTTCAGAAAGTTTAACGCTATATATTATATACGACACAATTATATCCTTCCGATAATTATTATCTTTGCACAATAGGTTTATCCCCTCAACCATCACATCATGAAATTATTACGCCTTCTGACCATTTTTCCGACATTGATCATCTTGTTCTCCGTTATAGTTGGCTGTGACCAATACCTTTCTGCCAAGGAGGAAATGCGCCAAGACCTAAACCATGCGCTTAGTCAATTTGCCAAAACACTGTCGGAGGAAGAGAATCTTCGCGATCCACTCCAACTGCTCCAAAACGACATGATGCTCACGCTGAACGGTGAGGCATATTGTTTCAACCAACAACTGACGATGGGACTATTAAAGGACACATCGCATATAACACTGTGTTTAGACCGTAAGGATGTTGAAACACCATTTCGTGAGCGGGCTCTCATCAGCAGCGACACTCTCCTCTTGACCCCCAATTTATGCGATGAAGAACAAAAGACCATCATCATGAAGGCCTTTGCCAATCCATCCTTTGCCTCCGTGCTGGGCCATTCAAATCAACGTCTCCCCGCAACAGGCCTCCTTGTCGGCTTCTTTCTGCTGGGAGGGCTGTATTTCAGAATCAACATGATGAAAAGGCAAGCCGCCGTCACTCCACTTGCGCCAACTCCCCTAACGGCAAGTTTACACCTTACTCCCATGCAAGAGCAACTGATGGAACTGTTTGCCTCAGCGCCCGACCACATCCTCACGAAAGAAACCATCTGCCAGGTACTCTGGCCTAAGAAAGACCATCCTGAAGATACCCTCTACACGTTCATCAGCCGTTTGAAAACAGCATTGAGAAGCCAGTCGGACTGGGATATTGTCAACAAAAGAGGGAGAGAGTACCAACTTACAAGAAAATCATAAACTACTGAACACCAATACAATATAATCTTCCAACATTAATGTAAGACAATTGTAAGGTAAATGTAAGGCTATTGCGCATCGTCATTGGAATTTCTGCCGCTATCTTTGTCAGCAAATCTCAACTGTATGATACGCCAAAAGACCTTTCAAAGAATCAACACCCTTTCAGGATGGGTAGTTTTCTCCATAGCCGCCACCGTGTATATACTCACGATGGAACCGTCGGCCAGTTTGTGGGACTGCCCCGAATTTATCACCTGTGGCTATAAATTAGAAATAGGTCATCCACCGGGAGCCCCTTTCTTCATGCTCATGGCCAACCTATTCTCACAACTGGCCTCCCAACCATCAGATATGGCAGCGATGGTCAACATGCTGTCGGCACTGCTCAGCGCGGGATGCATACTCTTCCTATTCTGGACAATCACACATCTTGTCCGGTGCATGACCGTTTCAAACACCCTCCTCACCCTGCCACAAGTCATCCTCATTGAAGGCTGCGGAGCTGTAGGGGCTTTGGCCTATACCTTCAGCGACACTTTCTGGTTCTCTGCAGTGGAGAGTGAGGTTTATGCCTTCTCAAGTTTTCTGACGGCATTGGTATTCTGGCTCATCCTAAAATGGGAAGACGAGGCCGATGACCCCTCCAGCGACCGATGGATAGTGCTCACTGCCTATATTATTGGTTTGTCCATCGGTGTGCATCTCCTCAATCTGCTGTGCATACCCGCCATGGCTCTTATCGTGTATTTCAAGAAGGCCCGACATGCCACATGGTGGGGAGGACTGAAAGCTTTAGCCGCAGGTGGTCTGCTATTAGCAGGTGTGCTTTACGGTATCGTGCCAGGTATCATCAAGATAGGCGGCTGGGGAGAATTGCTGTTTACCAATGTACTGGGTTTGCCCGTCCATTCAGGACTTGTCTGTTCGTTCATTGCGGTACTTGCCGTCATCGCCATCTTACTGATGAAGGCAAGGCAACGCTATGTCAGGACTTCACTCTACAGTCTGCTGATGTTACTTGTCGGATTCAGTTGTTATGCAGTCATCATCATCCGCTCCTCAGCGCAACCCCCGATGGACGAAAACTCGCCCGACCATGTTTTTGCTTTAGGCAGTTACCTAAGCCGCGAACAATATGGTGACACACCACTGTTTTATGGTCCGGCCTATACAAGCGAACTGGACTACGATGTCCAGGACGACTACTACGTGGCAAAAGAGGAAAAGGGTGCCCCCGTCTATCATCTGTCTCCCGACACTGACAAACAGCGGTATTCGGTCGTAGCCCACCGCACCCGTTACGTTTTCAAAGACAACATGTGGTTTCCCCGTATGCACTCTCATGCACACGCACAGGCTTATGAGCAATGGATGGGAGGTGTGGAGAAAAACAGAAACTTGCCTACACCCCGAGAGAACCTGCGTTTCTTTCTGACATATCAGTTGAACCACATGTATTGGCGTTATTTTCTTTGGAACTTTGTTGGCCGCCAAAACAACATCCAAGGAAACGGAGAGACAGAACATGGTAACTGGATAACCGGTATCAACTTCATTGACAGTATGCTGCTGGATAACGACATGAACCAGATTCCCTCTGACCTGAGGGACAACAAGGGCAGAAACGTCTACTTTGCCCTGCCTCTGCTTCTCGGTATCTTGGGACTGTGGTGGCAGACAAAACAAGGAAAGACCGGCAATCAGCAGTGCGCCGTCATCATCATGCTCTTTGTCATGACCGGACTGGCCATCGTTGTATATCTGAATCAGACACCCCAACCGCCCAGGGAACGTGATTATGTTTACGCTGGTTCCTTTTACGCCTTTTCCATCTGGATAGGAATGGGGACCGCGGCATTGGCCTCACTGTTAAAGATATGGTGCAAAAGACCAAAACAAACTGTCATCGCAGCTGTCACACTCAGCCTATTGATACCCCTACAAATGGCCAGTCAGACATGGGACGACCATGACCGTTCAGGACGCTATGCATGCAGGGATTTCGGTCTGAACTACCTGCAGAGTCTTCCACAAGATGGACATCCCATCATCCTTACCAATGGCGACAACGACACCTTTCCTCTTTGGTACAACCAGGAAGTGGAAGGCAAACGCACCGATGTACGCGACTGCAACCTATCCTATGCCAGTGCCGACTGGTATATTGACCAGATGAAACGTCCCGCATACGACTCACCCCCGCTTCCGTTTCATTGGGAGAGGAAACACTATCAAGAAGGTGTAAATGACTATGTGGAAATACGTGAGGAACTGAAGGAAAGCATCGAAGCATTGTACAAAGAAGACCCAGAAGCCATGCAGCAGGAATTTGGTTCCGACCCTTTTGAGTTGAGCAACATCATCCGCAATTGGGTACTGAGCGATGACCCGGAAAGACACTGCATTCCCACAGACAGCGTAACCGTCACCACAGCAGACAAAAAAATGGTCATCTCGCTCAAGGGCATACGGGCTCTGCACAAGAACGACCTGTTTGTGCTCGAAATGCTATCGCATGGCGATTGGGAACGCCCCATCTATACCTCTGTCAGTCTGGGGCCAGGCGAAGTGCCATTCCTCCGCGACCATCTTGTGATAGAAGGACTGGCCTGCAGGGTAGTGCCCGAATCAGCAGGCTTGTGTGTGGACGTGGAGCGTATGTACGAAAACGTGATGCACCGTTTCAGTTATGGAAACATGAAACAGAAAGGCATTTATGTTGACCAAGACATCATGCATCTGGCCCACACTCACCAATACGTGATGTCCCTGCTCATCGACTCACTTCTGGAAAGTGGCGACAAACAAAGAGCGCTTGCTGTGGCCAGGAAATGGGAAAAGGAACTACCTTCTTACAATATCCCCTACACTTCGTCGGCATTGTCGTTGGCAAAATGTCATTACGAGACAGGAAACCCGACAAAAGGCGATGAAATCACAGCCGACCTGCTAAGAAGAGGCAACGAGTGGCTCACCTGGACCGAAACCATCAGTCCTTCACGAAGGCAAGGCAGCTACCCCTCCATACATGAATGGCTGACCATCATGCAACACACATTGTTCTTAGCCAACCAATACAACAGAGACAAAATCATCCAACTATTCACTCCATCATTTGAACAACATGTCAAAAAATATCAACAAAACTGAACAGTCCCGTCTTTTACACGGCATCAACTGTCTTCTCCTCCTTTCGGCACTCGTCATCATCACCGTAGGCTATTTACTCATGGTTGGTGACAGCACTACAGAGACTGCATTCCAACCCGAAATCTTCTCTCGACGACGCATCTGTACAGCTCCCTCTGTCTGCCTGGCTGGTTATATACTGGTTATAGCCGGAATTATATGGAAACAAAAAAAATAGCAACATTTTTTGTCCCGTATAGATACACGATTCCATGACACGAAAAAAAAGGACTTTTATTCTCCCCTACAAACGTAAAAACAATTCTTTTTTGTACTTTTGCAAATAGAACAAACAAACTACAAAACCATGGGGAAAAAATACAGTGTTTTGCTTTGCATTGCATTGCTGGGCATTCTGGCTTGTCATGCCACAGACCGTAAGAAATACAATTTCAACAGTGACTGGTGCCTGCACATAGGCGACACTCCTGAAGCCGCCCAACCAAAGTTTGATGACAGCGACTGGAGACACGTCACACTGCCCTATGCCTTCAACGAAGACGAGGCCTTCAGAAAAGACATCGTCGACCTGACCGATACCATCTGCTGGTACCGCAAGCGGTTCAAGGTGGACAACCTGAAACGGAAGAAGGTGTTCATAGAATTTGAGGGAGCCCGCCAATGTGCCGATATCTACATCAACGGTCACCATTTAGGCTATTCGGAGAACGGCGTGATGGCATTCGGTTTCGACCTTACCCCCTACATGCGGAAAGGTGAGAATGTGATTGCAGTGCGCTGCGACAACGACTGGCAGTACAGCTCAAAAAAATACGACAGCCGCTACCAGTGGAATGACCGCAACTTCAATGCCAACTACGGTGGTTTGCCCAAGAATGTGTACCTTCACGTCACAGACAGGCTATACCAGACCCTTCCTTTATACAGCAACCTCGGCACTACGGGCACATACATCTATGCCACCGACTACGACATAGCCGGACGCAGTGCCACCATCCATGCCGAATCGGAAGTGCGCAATGACGACACAAAAGCACGCTCCTTCACTTTTTTCGCCAAGATTCTCGATGCCGACGGACATGAGGTGGCTCATCTCGACGGCCAACGCGTCACGATGGAACCCGGCGAGACACGCACAGTCAGTGTGAGTCAACGTGTGAACGGCCTGCATTTCTGGTCATGGGGCTATGGCTACCTCTACACCGTGAAGACCCTGCTGAAGGCCGACGACGGCAGTAAGATTGACGATGTGGTGACACGCACCGGATTCAGGAAAACAAAATTCGCTGAAGGCAAGACCTGGCTCAACGACCGTGTGCTCATGATGCACGGCTATGCTCAGCGCACCAGCAATGAGTGGCCCGGTGTGGGACTGAGCATACCGGCATGGCTCAGCGACTACAGCAATGCCCTGATGGTGGAATCGAACGGCAACTTAGTGCGCTGGATGCACGTCACCCCATGGAAGCAGGACATTGAATCATGCGACAGAGTGGGACTCATCGAGGCCATGCCCGCCGGCGACGCCGAGAAAGACGTGGAGGGTCCGCGCTGGCAACAACGTGTGGAACTGATGCGCGATGCCATTATCTACAACCGCAACAATCCCTCCATCCTATTCTTCGAGTGCGGCAACGAAAGCATCTCACGCGAGCACATGGTGGAGATGAAAGGCATCCGCGACACCTACGACCCCCACGGTGGCCGCGCCATCGGCTCCCGTGAGATGCTCGACATCGACGAGGCCGAATACGGAGGCGAGATGCTTTACATCAACAAGTCGCACAAACATCCCATGTGGGCGATGGAATACTGCCGCGATGAGGGTCTGCGTAAATATTGGGATGAGTGGAGCTATCCTTACCATGCCGAAGGTGAGGGTCCCCTCTACCGTGGCAAGCCAGCCCATGAGTACAACCACAATATGGATCAATTCGCCATCGAGATGGTGCGACGCTGGCATGACTACTGGCGGGAGCGTCCCGGCACAGGCACTCGTGTAAGCAACGGAGGAGTGAAAATCGTTTTCTCCGACACCAATACTCACCACCGCGGCGAATCAAACTACCGCATGAGCGGCGTGACCGATCCCATGCGCATAGCCAAGGATGCCTTCTTTGCCCATCAGGTGATGTGGGACGGATGGGTAGAGCCCGAAAACGCCCACACTCATATCATCGGCCATTGGAACTATCCTGAAGGCACCGTGAAGCCCGTGTATGTGGTATCCAATGCTGATGAGGTGGAATTGCGTCTCAACGGCCAATCTTTAGGGAAAGGACGGCGCGAGTATCAATATCTGTTCACCTTCGACAATGTCAACTATGAGCCTGGCGTGCTCGAAGCCATCGCATCCAACGGCAGCCGCCACCGTGTGGAAACTGCGGGCGAAGCCTATTCACTGCGCATGAAAGCCATTGAGAACCCCGAAGGCACAAAGGCAGATGGTGCCGACATGGTGCTGGTAGAGGTCGAAGTGGTGGACCAACAAGGGCGCCGCTGCCCTCTTGATAACCGAATCATACACTTCGACCTGAAGGGAGAAGGCGAATGGATTGGAGGTATAGGCACACGCGACAACAAAGCGCTGCAACGTCCTGACAACAAAGGTAGAGAAGGTCTGCTCGACGCAGCAGCCACCAAAAACATCTCCGACAATTATGTCGGGGCACGTTCCCTCCCGGTGGAATGTGGAGTGAACCGCATCTTAGTCCGTTCCACCACCCAAAGCGGTGACATCCGACTCACCGCCACTGCGGATGGTGTGCAATCTGCCGTCATCACCCTGCACACCACCCCGATCAACACCAGAGACGGCCTGAGCGAATACCTGCCTCAACTCACGCTGAAAGGCCGTCTAGACCGCGGTGAGACACCCTCCACCCCATCCTACGCTGAATTATATACCGATGTTCCCATCGCCTCTGCACAGGCCGGTTTCAACACTTCACAAGCCATCAACAGCTATGATGACAATGAACTCTCAGAATGGAAGAACGACGGGCGCAGTTCCACAGCATGGATAACATACAAGTTGGAGCGCAAAGCCCTGATAGAAGAAATATGCATGAAACTTACCGGCTGGCGCGTACGC
>JAEEGL010033779.1_pt1 | contig 13369 bp, 7 predicted proteins | sample 9134231 | NCBI WGS metagenome assembly JAEEGL01 (sample SAMN16246548, study PRJNA631951) | gut metagenome | biome: gut microbiome; feature: rumen; material: fiber-attached | host: Bos | place: Iran: Karaj | collected 2018-10 | reverse complement strand
CCTGCGGGACGGGGGTAGTGGTCCATTTCGTTATGACCCATCAACCCCGTCCCTGTGGGTCATTTTAGTATGCTGTAGATGATAAACGACATGAACCATGCTATGGCACATTGCCACAGGACCGTAAATGCCGCCCATTTTCTGCCGAGTTCCCTCCTGATCGCTGCTATCGCTGCTACACATGGCGTATATAAAAGGCTGAATACCAGTATGGACGCTGCCGTAGCAGTCGATATCGCATTAGCCACTCCTCCTTCGTTTGCAAAGAGCAGTTCAAGCATCGATACAACACTTTCCTTTGCCATAAATCCCGAGATCAGTGAAGTGCAGATCCTCCAGTCTCCCAGTCCCGCAGGACGCATCAGCGGAACTATTATACCTGCGATGATAGCCAGGATACTCTGTTCGGAATCGGTCACAAAATTTAGTCCGGTATCAAAGCTCTGAAGAAACCATACGATGATCGTAGCAAGAAGTATGACCGAAAAAGCCCTTCGAAGGAAATCCCCTGCTTTTTCCCAGAGAAGCTGAAACACATTTCGCGCGCTTGGCATTCTGTAGTTCGGAAGTTCCATGACAAAAGGAACAGCTTTGCCTTTAAAGATCGTTTTGTATATAAGTGACAGTAATATCGCTGTAATGATCCCGAGGAAATAAAGGCCTGTGATAATAAGCGCCCCTCTTCCGGGGAATAGTGTGCTGACAAAAAACGCATAGATAGGGATCTTTGCCGAGCAGCTCATAAAAGGAGTCAGTAATATCGTCATCTTTCTGTCCCGTTCACTGGGAAGTGTCCTTGTGGCCATTACCGCAGGGACAGTACATCCGAATCCTATGAGCATAGGCACTATACTTCGTCCGGACAGGCCTATCCTTCGAAGCAGCTTATCCATAAAGAATGCAACACGTGCTATATATCCGCTGTCCTCAAGTATCGAAAGAAAGAAAAACAGTGTTACGATGACGGGCATGAAACTCAATACGCTGCCCACACCTTCAAAGAGTCCGTCAAGGATAAGTCCCTTGATGGCACTGTTCACATTGAGACTGGAAAGGCCCTTTTCCGTAACATCCTTGAGCATGCCGATAAGGATCTCGAGGATATTCTGCAAAAATGCGCCTATGACATTGAACGTCAGGAAGAAAACAATCCCCATGATAAGCACGAAAACCGGAATTGCTGTGTATTTTCCCGAAAGTAACCTGTCAATCTTTTGACTCCTTACATGTTCCCTGCTCTCCACAGGTCTGGTAACAGCCTGATCACAGACCTTTCCAATATACTGGAAACGCATATCAGCAATTGCTGCACTTCTGTCAAGGCCTCTTTCCTTTTCCATCTGCAGAACAATATGCTCAAGCATTTCCTTTTCATTATTGTCAAGATTCAGTCTGTCAAGGATAAGCGTATCTCCTTCAACGACTTTGCCTGCCGCGAACCTCAGCGGAATGTCTGCTTCGGCTGCATGATCCTCTATCAGATGCATAACGGCATGAAGGCACCTGTGAACAGCTCCGCCGTAATCGTTCTCATCACAGAAATCCTGTCTTGACGGTTTTTCCTGATAATGAGCTATATGAACGGCATGACGGACCAATTCGTCCACGCCCTCGTTTTTCGCTGCGCTTATCGGAACAACCGGTACTCCGAGAAGATATTCCATCTCATTGATATCAACTGCCCCTCTGTTAGCAGTGAGCTCATCCATCATGTTGAGCGCTACAACCATTGGAATATTAAGTTCCAGAAGCTGCATTGTAAGATACAGGTTTCGTTCTATATTAGTGGAATCAACTATGTTGATTATGGCTTTGGGTTTTTCGTCCAGAACGAAATTCCTGGAAACGATCTCCTCCGAACTGTAGGGTGACATGGAGTAGATGCCCGGAAGATCCGTGACCAGCGTGTTGCTCTGGTTTTTCATCGGTCCGTCCTTACGGTCTACGGTTACTCCGGGAAAATTTCCCACATGCTGGTTTGAGCCTGTAAGCTGGTTAAAAAGTGTTGTTTTGCCACTGTTCTGATTGCCGACAAGAGCAAATGTAAGTTCAGTTCCATCGGGAAGCGGATTCTCATCCTTTTTGGAATGGTACTTTCCTTCTTCACCGAAACCGGGGTGTTCCTTATGAGTCACCTTCTTCTTCGTTTCCTTTACAGGAAACGAATCAAGCGGTCTTATCTTTATCTTTTCGGCATCTGCAAGCCTGAGCGTCAGTTCATATCCTCGAATACGAAGTTCCATCGGGTCTCCCATCGGAGCAAACCGGACCACACTGACCTCTGCTCCGGGTATGACACCCATATCAAGAAAGTGTTGTCTTAAAGATCCTTCTCCGCCAACACTTTCTACAACTGCACTTCTGCCTATCTTCAGTTCTCTTAGCGTCATTTCATCGCTGTTTAATGTCTCCATACTCTCACCCGGTCATCCAAGCAATTCCGTTATCCTGCCAAAATCAAAATAATCCAGTGCTTTGACCAATTCCCTGTATCTTTCTTTTTCGCTATCGGGGATAGTATATCCCCTGAGCTCATTTAAAACCTCATTGATGCTTGCGTTATCGCAATCCTTTGCAAATTGTCTTATCTTTGCATAAGAATCCAGGAGTCTGTCCTCATCTATGATCTCCAGGCCGGTAGCCTCCTCCTCATCAGATATCAGAATATCACTGAGTTTATCACCCAGATACCGGCATCTGTCCAGGAGACCTTCAAGTTCATCTTTAAGTGTATCAACATCATTTTCCTTGCCGGCGTTTTCAAGTTTCTGAGCAAGTTCTCCTATGGCGTTGGCACCTATCGTCCTTGAAGTGCTCTTTAACGCATGGATCTTTACGATGGCATTTCTGATATCACCCGATGACATATATCGCTCGATTTCATCTGCATAGGAATATGCTTCCCTGGCATACAGTTTCAGCGTTTCAAGATATGTATGTTCGCTTCCGTTGTTTTTGATACCTGTTTCAATATCGATCTCCGGATTGTTTTTTACCTGGTCTGGAATGATGCTTTCATGCTCTTTGTCCGGCTCCGGCTTCTTAATTATTTCTTCCACGATCTTATCCGAAGGAAGATACATCATGATCATCTCCTCGAGTTTTTCCGAATCCACCGGCTTAGTGAGATAATCGTTAAATCCCTCGGCTATATACTGTTCTCTGGCTCCTGAGATCGCATTCGCCGTAAGGCATATAACAGGAGTGCCATTATTGGGGTTGTTCTTCTGCAAACGCAATTCATGAAGAGTTTCTATACCGTCTTTTTCAGGCATCATATGATCAAGGAAAATAATATCATACTTTTTGTCATATGCCATCGCAAGTGCTTCATTCCCGCTGTCTGCGGTATCGATCCTTACAAGCGTCTGCTTAAGAAGACTCTGTAATACCATCAGATTCATCGGGTTATCATCAACAACAAGTATATCTGCATCAGGTGCCGTGAATTTCTCAGAATATCTGCTGTGGGAGCCTATGTATTCTTGATACGAGGTTTCATAGTTTCCCAGTTTCTCCCATCTGATGACCTTTTGCTTTAATCTGAAGCCGAATCTCGAACCTACTCCGTACACGCTTTCTACTTCAAGATGACTGTCCATCATTTCAAGCAGGCTCTTTGTGATCGTCATACCGAGGCCTGTTCCCTCTACCTTGCGGTTGCGTTTTTCATCAATACGTTCAAACTCGTAAAAAAGCCTTTTGATATCCTCCTGTTTGATACCTATTCCGGTATCCTTTACGGTAATACAAAGATAAACGCTGTCCTTATCTTCCGTATCCTTCTCATATGAAACAGTAAAAAGAATATTTCCTCTTTCGGTATATTTAACTGCATTCGTAAGAATATTGGTAATGATCTGTTTTATTCGGACTTCATCACCGTTTAATGACTTCGGCGTTTCGGGATCAAAATCAAGATTAAGGACAAGTCCTTTGTCATCCGCTCTGGTCTGTATCATATTTACCAGATCGTTAAGCATTGATGACAGATCATAATCAACCGGTATGATCTCCATCTTGCCAGCTTCGATCTTTGAAAAATCAAGGATATCATTAACTATTCCAAGCAGCGTGTTTCCCGCCGTCCTGATGCTCTGCGAATATGCGATCACATTCTGCTCATCGCTTTCGCGAAGGATCATCTCATTCATTCCAAGGACAGCATTTATAGGAGTCCTTATCTCATGTGACATATTTGAAAGGAACGCCGACTTTGCTTCGTTTGCAGCGATCGCTCTTTCTGATCTGTCCAAAAGAGCCTCCCTTTCTTTCTTCTCCTTGTCGATATCCTCCACCATCCAAAGAACATGTGTGATCTTTCCGCTCGAATCTGTCTGGGAAACGACAAATCTTCCCCGAAGCCATTCCTTTTCACTGCTTAAAAACTCAATGGAAATGGTCTTGCGATCCTTAAGTCTCTCATCCAGTGTAGAAAAATCAACAAAGCTGTGCATCTCATCACGCGATATCGGATCGGTCAGTTTCTCGACTCTTTCATTAAGTACATTTTGTGCATCCGGCTGATCATTGCCTATGACCTCCGTAAGCTTGCCATTACGGGCCAGGATACGTGAAAATGAATCATTCTGTATATCAAGATCATGAACAGACCTGTATATTTCCGCAGTTGAAGAAAGCTGCTTATTCAGCCTCTCGGCAATGACGCTTCTTTCATTTGATTTTCTGAAAACCATGGTCAGTACTATCACCATCACGAAAACGATAACGATAGTGGAACCAAGGATCAGGTTCAGTGGTTTTAATACAGTGGTCGCATTGCGGATCGACAAACATCTCCAGTTATTCAGAAGCTTGGCGGAATACGCCATGTAGTGATTTGTCTCATAATCAAATTCATAGAAATTAGAATCGGAACTGTCAAGTTCGGCCACGAGTACAGAAGCAAAATCTCCCTCACCTTTCCGATAGGTCCTGCCAACCTCATTTTTATCCGAATGAGCAATTACCGTATTTGTCCCGTCCAGGATCATCTCTACGTCAGAATTGCCGGTACTGACTGCGTCTTCGGTTATCTTTTGGATCTGATCCAACGACACATCCATAGCGATAACGCTCTCATCATCATCAAGCAGTTTGGCTATAGTTATCATGACAGTACCCGACTTGGCGTCAATATAGGGTTCTATCACAGTCAGTTCCCTTCCGTTCGCGGCAGCCTTAACATACCACGGACGTTCTGTTGCGACGTAATGATTATCCGGTTTCCACAGGACTCCGCTGAAAAACTTTCCGTTGATATAACCGTATAATCCTTCGGAATTTTCGAGTATGGAGTTTTTAATGGCCGTAGACTGGCTGACAAGGTAATCCCGGATCTCCCTGTCGGATCTGTCTTCTATGATCATATCATTAAGGGAATACGCTGTCAGAAGAACAACGTCAGAGCTTGTTGAGAGATATTCTTTGAATCTTTCAGAAGTCTTTATTGCGGTGGATTCACCGTTTTTAATGATATTGTCACGTCTTTCGTTATATAACAGGTTATAATACGCCAGAACGATGCCTACCATAAAAAAAATGATCAGAACGGCAACTATGATATTCTGAGTCTCTATCCATCTTTCGTCTTCGTCTTTCTGAATAGCTTTTCTCATTCCAAATCCATCCGTTACGATCATTCTTTGCCGTAATCACGGCTGCTAACGGCATAATCAACTTTGATCCTGGCGCTAAAATCTGTTTTTTCCCACTCATTCATGATATTACTGATAACAACGTTAACGTTTTCATCAGCCAGTTCGGGAAGGACAAGAAAAAAACTGTTCTGCTTTCTCTGCATCAGAACATCACTCTTTCGGATACTCCTTTGAATAGCATTTCCGAATTCTTCCATTGCATCGGATAATAATCCGCCCTCTTCAACCTCGGAAAGCAAAAAAAGTATCCTGGTCACAGAGTTTTTATGCCGCAATGAAAAACGATCTATAAAACGGTATATCCATGTAAATGCATCCTGCCCGACAAGCATGGCATTGCTGGCATGTCCTCTTTCCTCGCAAAGCTTTACCATGCGAAGAAGTTCTCTGTCTATATCAGACGCATCGATCATATCTTCATCTTCGAATCCAAGATCATAAAATCTGCATCCGTGTTTCCCGTTCTGTTTTACCTGATAGAGTGCCTTGTCAGCGTATCCGAAGAACGTATTGTAATCTCCGCCCTCCTCAGGGAGAAGAACACATCCGAGAGAAACGCCGATCGGTACGCTGAAATCCTCACCCAATAATGCCCGGCAATCCTCCACGAGGTGCTCATTTATCCTCCCGCTTAAAGCATCTGCCGTTTTCTTATCGGTGGCATTTTTTAAAAAGGCAAGGAACTCGTCTCCTCCGATCCTGCAGAGCACATCCCCGTTTCTGGTATTCTTACGAATGATCTGAGCAAACGATCTTAAGACTGCATCACCCATATCATGCCCGTAAAGATCATTGACCAGTTTAAAATCGTCTATATCCATGATGGCCAGAATACCTTTCCCTTCCCGGCAGAGTTCGTTTATCTTCTTTTCCGAGCCGGCACGGTTCAACAAACCTGTAAGATGATCAACCGTAGCCTCTTCAGTCAGATTCTCGATCGTTTCCGTGCTTACTATGGCATTCTGTATTCTCTGGAGCACAGTGTCTTTATTGATCGGTTTGCGTATGAAGTCATAGGCACCGAGCTTAAGCCCCTGTCTCTCCGAATCGGTATCTGAATCTCCGGTAAGGAATATGACGGGTATGTTGCGACGGCCTTCTGCCTTTTCGAACTCACGAAGTTTCCTGTATGTCTCAAACCCGTCCATCTCAGGCATGACAACATCAAGGAGAATAAGATCCGGAGAGTTTTTCTGAAGAAATATCAAAAGCTCCCGTCCGGAGCGGACGGAACTTATCTTCATATCGTCACTGCTTAACAGTTCATTGGCTATCTTAAGGCTTATCGCATCATCATCGACAACAACGATCCACCGCTTTTTCACAGATCACACCTCGTTAATCATAATACTCGGGCAGTATAACTCAGGAAAAATAATCATCCCTGTAAAGTCAAAAAGCCGTTCAGAAGAAAATTTCTCTTCCAAGCAGCTTTCCAAAACCACTTAAATCCCCCTAAGGATAATATACGACAAATTGCCTTTCTTTTCAATATTGGTCAGGCAATTCCGGTGCACTTGTAATCCTGTTTTTCTACAGCGTCTTTTAAGACCTCATCATCAATTTCATGATCCATCGAAACAACTGCAGTGCCGTTTTTGTGGCTGACTTCGGCTTTTATCACTCCATCGATTGCTTCAAGTGTTTTCTTAACCCTGTTTTCGCAGTGTTCACACATCATTCCTTCAATGCTCATTGTTTTTGTCATCTTGTAATCCTCCATATCAGATTTTTTTATCATATCCGGATCGATCCTGACAGGATTTTTCCCGGGACGATCATGTGATCCGTCATATATTTTCAGCAGATTGAGTCTTAATGCATTGGAAACCACAAAGAAACTCGAGAGGCTCATTGCCGCTGCTCCGAACATCGGATTAAGGCTCCATCCGAGAAGCTTGATAAATGCTCCGGCAGCAAGAGGTATACCAATGATATTATAGATAAATGCCCAAAACAGATTCTCATGAATATTTCTTAATGTAAAGTGTCCAAGTCTCAGACAGGCAGGTACCAGCCTCAGACTGTCTTTCATGAGGACTATATCTGCGGCATCTATCGCAATGTCACTGCCTGCACCTATGGCGATCCCGATATCCGCTTCCGTAAGGGCCGGAGCATCGTTTATACCATCACCGACCATAACTGTTCTGCCATATTCTTTAAGTTTTCTGATCACGGCCGCCTTGTCTCCGGGAAGAACTTCCGCGATCACGTTGTTTATTCCGGCTCTTTCTGCTATTGCTTCAGCGGTTTTTCTGTTGTCTCCGGTCAGCATGACAACGCCGATCCCCTGCCGGTCAAGCTCTTCTATCGCAGTTTTGGAATCGGGTTTAATGCTGTCTGCCACTGCAATGATTCCGATCAGGTAGGGTTCTTTTTCTTCAACCCGCACAAAAAGAAGCGGTGTCTTGCCATCCAGTGAAAGAGCCTCAAGCTGTTTTTCCACATTATTACGAAAAGGCTTTCCGTCCAGAACCGAGCTTATATACCTAAAACTTCCGCCGTATGTCATCCTGCCGTCCACGATTCCCGATAGTCCGCTGCCTGTAACAGTCATGAAATCCATAACATCCATAAGCGGTATGCCCTGGGTTTTTGCATATTGTGTTATTGCCTTCGCCAGCGGGTGTTCACTCCTTTCTTCAAGAGAATATGCGATCCGGATGAACTCTTCTTCCGAAAGGCCTGATGTAACGATGACATCGGTCACCTTGGGAGAACCTTCGGTGACTGTCCCTGTTTTATCCAGGACAACTATGTCGGTACGCCCTGACATCTCAAGTGATGTGGCATTCTTATACAATATCCCGTTTCGGGCTCCAACTCCGCTCCCCACCATGATCGCTACCGGAGTAGCCAGTCCAAGTGCGCACGGACAGCTTATGACAAGAACCGAAACCGCTCTTGCAAGCGCATATCCGAAAGTGTTGCCTGTCAGTATCCATACTGTCAGCGTCACTAACGAGATAAGTATGACCGCAGGAACAAATATACCCGAAATGCGATCCGCCACCTTGGCGATAGGTGCCTTGGTAGCAGCCGAATCCTCGACCATTCGTATGATCGATGAAAGAGTTGTATCCTCTCCAACCCGCGTAGCCCTGCACTTAATGTATCCGGTAGTATTTATTGTGGCGGCAGACACAATGCTCCCCATCTCTTTGTCCACAGGTATGCTCTCTCCGGTCAGCATCGATTCATCAACCGAGGTCATTCCTTCGATCACAGTTCCGTCAAGCGGAATGCTTTCTCCCGGACGAACCGTAAATATATCTCCTACCACTGCCTCATCTGCGGGGATCCTGATCTCCCGGCCTTCGCGTATTACCACAGCCTCTTTGGGAGAAAGCGACATCAGCCCTCTTAATGCATCAGCCGTTCTGCCCTTTGATCTGGTCTCGAGCATCTTGCCCACCGTGATAAGAGCAAGGATCATTGCTGCAGATTCAAAATACAGATCATGCAAATATCCATGAACCGCGCCGGGATCACCGGAAGCCGAGGCCCGCATCATCAACACCAGGCGCCATACACTGTAAACAAAGGATGCTGATGATCCCAGTGCGACCAGCGTATCCATATTGGGTGCCCCATGGATCACGCCTTTAAATCCATTTATGAAAAACCTGTTATTTATCACCATAACGATGATACAAAGAAGCATCTGAACAAGCCCCAAAACAACAGGATGGTCAGACAGTCCTGCGGGAAGAGGCAGACCCAGCATGGAATGCCCCATAGATATATACATCAGTATGAGTACAAAAAAAGCAGAAACCGCAAGTCTCGTTTTGAGTCTTGCTGTTTCCGCATCAAAAACATTCAGAGATTCTCCGGAAGGTGATAAACTGTTATCATTTTCATGTGATGCTTTTTTTGTGGTGGCACCGTAACCCGCCTTTTTAACAGCATCAATGATAACTTCATCCGGAGCATTCCCTTCTACTGACATTGAATTGGTAAGAAGGCTTACTGCACATGATGTCACTCCGTCAACATTTGAAACTGCTTTTTCAACTCTGGCCTGACAGGCTGCGCAGCTCATTCCGGTAATCTGATATTGTTTCATAAAAATCTATTCCTTATATGCTCCGTTCAGGACTCTGTCGTAATCGTACCCGCGATCAGGAGTAAAATCCCTTTCGGCGATCTCAAAGCAGATCACGCCATTCTTTTTCACTTTGGCATCATATCTGACACTCATATCATCCGACTTCAGAATTTTGCTTGTTACAAGCGGGCAGGCTGCGGATCTTATCAGTTCAACCGTTTCCTTGGAAGGATTGGCACTTTCTCCCAGGTCATGCCACACTTTAAGAGGATTGCAAGTATCCTCATCTACTGTTTTTTCGATCAGGGTATATTCATTCTCACTGACCGGGAGAATATAGCTTATATCAAGATCAGATCTTCCGGCATTCCATAGCACTCCGATATATCCTCTTCCTGTCTTCAAAATGACACTGTTGTCATCTTTGTAAACGCACCTTTCCCCTTTTTCCTTAAGATCCTTGAAGAATACAAAAGACCAGAAGGTAGGTTTTGGAATACATCCCGCAGCGATCATTCCGAATCCGCCGTGGAACAATGAGAAGGGAACACCCTGCTCTTCAAAGACATCCCCGAACGTCCAGTATGAATACTCCTCATTCATCTCACCGAGTCTTGACAGCTGTCCTGCTATATAGGCAGCATTCAGATTAGTATCATGAATAACACCCTTCGGAGTATATGAGGTGCTGAATTCCGTGATATGCATAGGGACATCCCTGTAATCCTCAAATGAATCGATAATGTCTCTGCTCTGCTGAAGATTCGATATTCTCTCCACTGGATCCTGTAAAAGAGAATAATCATAATGTCCGACTCTGTCCGGCATTTCAACAGTGTAATGATGGCGTGTGATATAATCCGGCTTTATCGAATTCTCCTTGCAGAATTCAATAAAGGATCTGATCCACACATCCTCCTTTATCCCGCATACCGCCGGTCCACCTACCTTGAATTCGGGATCGAACGTTTTGATCGCAATAAACGTCTCTTTAAAAAGTCTGAAGTATTCCTCCATATCCGCCTTATACCAGAAACCAGGCAGATTGGGTTCGTTCCACACCTCTATCGGCCAGGTCTTTACTTCATCTCCATACCTTTTAAGAAGATGCTTTAAGAGTGCAACGACCATGTCTGTCCACACAGAGTAATCACGTGGAGGAGTAGTGTTGCCTTTCCAGTAAAAGATCGTCTGGGTTCCGCTGGCAAGCTTTTCAGGCATGAATCCCAGTTCCAGATAAGGCCGTATGTTAAGCCTTAAATAATCATCTATGATCCTGTCGATATACGTGTAGTTGTATTCGACTTTAATCTGTCCATCCTCTTCATATTCCTGATATATGGCTACATCATCGGAAAAAAGGCCGTGTCCTCTTATGAACTTAAATCCTATCCTTTTTTGAACAAATTCAAGTTCATCTAAGTATTCCTTGGTAAGTGCAAGTCCAAGTCTTCCTGTTCCTACACAGTAATCCACGTTGTTAAAAAACGGGACCGTATTCTTTTCATTAATGATGATTTCACTCATATTCTATCTTCCTTTATCAGATAAAAAATTTTCTATTCCATCCCTCAGGCGCTTAAGGCCGTCTTCCAGAACACTCCTGGGACACGCCACATTCATCCGCAAGAACAGTCTGCCATCGCTGCCATAGATCCCGCCTTCCGAAAGGTAAAGGCCCGTTGTCTTTTTAAGACTCTGCTGCAAAATAAACGAATCATCTGCCACGTCACCAGTATACAGCCAAAGAAGATATGTCGCATCAGCCGGTATGACTCTGATCTGCGGGATGTTCCTGGAAATATATTCGTAGACCAATTCCTTGTTGGAATGGATATATTCTCTTAGTTCATCCAGCCATGCCTCACCGCGTGTATAGGCAGCTATTGCGGCTTCTATAGCAAAGACATTGGGCTCCGCAACTTCATCCGTATTGAGTGCACGGCATACCTTATGATGAAGATATCTGTTGGCTGAATAGATCGCCGCCGTCTGCAGGCCGGCTATATTAAAGGTCTTGGTCGGTGCTATGCAGGTAATGGATATATCGCGGCAGATATCGGAAACAGATGCAAACGGAATGTATTTTTTCCCCGGATCCGTAAGATCACAGTGGATCTCATCTGCGATCACAGTGACATTGTATTTTTTACACAGATCACCGATCCTGCCAAGTTCCTCGCGGGACCATATCCTGCCCGTAGGATTCTGCGGATTGCAAAGTATCATAAGAGATGTCTGCGGATCCTTAAGTTTCTTCTCAAGGTCATCAAAGTCTATATCGTATCTGTCCCCGGTAAGTCGGAGCGGACATTCAAGAACTCTTGCCCCGTTATTGATGATGGAATTAAAAAATATATTGTAGACAGGAGTCATTATGAGCACATTCTCATTTGGGGTGGTGAGTTTCCTGACGATGCTTGATATTGCAGGAATGACTCCGGTGCAGAATGTCAGCCATTCGGGATTGATCTCGAAGTCATACCTGACCTTCCACCATCTGACGTATGCGTCAAACCACTCTATGGGAACTATCGTATAGCCGTATACACCGTGTCCGGCACGTTTCAGGATCGCTCCCTTTATCTCAGGGGCAGTTTCGAAATCCATGTCTGCAACCCACATGGGGAGCTCACCATTTTTCACATCCCACTTGAACGAATTGGTATTCCTTCTGTTTATGACAGTATCAAAATCATACATGAGACTATTCCTTTATCCACTCGGGTCTTTCGGAAGTTTTTGATATATCAGTACATAAGATCTTCGTTTTTAAGGGATCGATCTTATCCTTTTCAATGATCAGCTCACCTATGGAAGGAGCCTTTATCGTTCCTTCAGAAGGATTGAAAACACTGTCTATCTTTGTCGTGATATCCGCGTCCACCTTGGAATATTCAAAAGACAGCGTTGTATTTATGAGTCTGCAGTTTCTCATGGTAAGCTCATCTATATAACACATTCCCTGAAGGCTCTCTATGGTGCAGTCTATAAGCGTAAGGTTCTTTGAATTCCAGCCGAGGTATTCTCCTGCAATATATGAATCCCGTACCGTTACATTTTCCGTGTTCCAGAATGCATCCTTGGTAAGCAGTCTGCTATTGCTTATCTCGATGTTACGACATCCGTCAAAAGCATAATTGCCGTATAAAGTCAGATCTTTAATTACCAGATTATCGGAATTCATTCCAAAGTAATCGCCCTTATTGACAACCGCCGTATCTATCTTCACATCACGGCAGCTCCAAAGCGTCTCTGCGGCATTTGAAAATGTCACATTATTAAGGCTTAATCTGTTACAACGTCTGAAATTCTTGGGGGCTTCGATCATTGAGTCAGATACCGAAATGTCATCGGTATACCAGACCCCCGCTCTTCCCATCTCCAGCCAGGTGCATTTTTTCACCTCAATGTCTTTTGAATACCAAAGGGGATATTTCCACTTGAACACACAGCCGTCAAGTTTTATGCCGGCACTCTCCTTAAGCGGTGATTCCCCCTCTTCAAAGATCGTGTCGAATATCTCAATATCCCTGGCGCCAAATAAAGCACGCTCCCCCTTAAAAAGCATTTGAGTAATCTGTTCCATCATGACTCTCCTTATATATCCTTATATTCTACTATGCAGGCAGTGAGATTTCCATGTCTTTTTGAT
>JAEEGL016539906.1_pt1 | contig 13370 bp, 13 predicted proteins | sample 9134231 | NCBI WGS metagenome assembly JAEEGL01 (sample SAMN16246548, study PRJNA631951) | gut metagenome | biome: gut microbiome; feature: rumen; material: fiber-attached | host: Bos | place: Iran: Karaj | collected 2018-10 | reverse complement strand
GTACTGCGAGACTCCGAGGGCGTTGAATTTCTCCCAATGGTCGGGCTTGGAATAGTTGGGAATAACCATTCCGTTGGTCACCACCACGCGGGGCGCATCCTTGTGGGAAGGGAAGAGGCCAAGGGGGAAGCCTGAGAACATCGCAAGAGTCTGCTCTTCGGTCATAGTGGCCAGATACTGCATCGTGAGGCGGTACTGCGCCCAGTTCTGGAAGACGGCGCCGTTGCCTCCGTAGGTGATGAGTTCGTGGGGATGCTGCGCCACGCGGGGGTCCAGGTTGTTCTGGATCATAGCCATTATGGCGGCAGCCTGCCTGCACTTTGCGGGGTACTCGTCGATGGGGCGGGCGTACATCTCGCAGTCCGGACGGAACCTGTACATATAGATTCGTCCGTAGGTCTCCAGTTCCTTCGCGAATTCGGGCGCCAGGACGGCGTGATGCTTCGCGGGGAAGTAACGGAGCGCGTTCTTGAGCGCCAGCGCCTTCTCCTCACGGGTGAGGATATCCTTTCGCTTGGGTGCGTGATTTATGGTCGTGTCGTAGGGCTTGGGTTCCGGAAGGATCTCCGGAATGCCGGCCAGTATCTCTTCTTGAAATGTCATATTATCCATTTATATGTCCGTTAACCACTTCCAGTACCTGCTCCTGAAGCGCGGTGGCTTCCTTTACGATCTCCGCTGCGCGGGCGATGAGCGGCTCTGCCGGAGTCTTGTCCTTGAGGCCGGAAGCGTTGATGCGGACATTTAGTTCGGCGCCCCTGATGGCTGCAAGAGCAGCGAGTGCCGCTACGCCTGAGTCGGATGCCGATGCGGGATTGCCGTTCTTCGCCATTTCGAGGGCGAGGGGAAGGGCCTTGAAGGAAGCCTCCATAGTCTTGAGGGGAACGGATGCGGCATAGAGAGTAGCCTCTTCGAGGGCGGTTGCACGCGCCTCCTTGTCCTCGGGAGTCTCCTTCGGCATCGAGAGGGCGTCCATTATGCGGTCGAATGCGGCGGTGTCTTCATCCACCAGGTCGATGAGTTCGGTCATCAGGGCCTGGCCCTTTTCAGCCACGTCGGAGAACTCTTTCCAGCGGTCATCCCATCCGCGCTTGTGCGAGGAGAGATTGGCCACCATGGTTCCGAGGGCTGCGGAGAGTGCGCCCATATATGCTGAGATCGATCCGCCGCCGGGAGCCGGGGATTCGGATGCGGTCTCCTTTGCGAATCCTTCGCAGGTCATTCTCACAAGCCTGTGCTTCTTAGCCTCGGCGGCTTCGTCCTGCATCAGGTACTCGATGACCTTCTCCTTGGGATCGAAGGGCTTGAGGTCGTCGAGAGACATCGACTTGACGGCGATCTTCATTATCTCCTCCTCGGAAATGCCAAGCGAGCGCTGCTGCTTTTCGAGATAGAACCTTCCGGCCTCCATCAGCACCTTCTTCGGCACGAGGCCGACGATCTCGGCGCCGGTGACCTTCAGACCGCGGGCCGCAGCCGCACGGCACACCTCCTCGTAAGCCACGTGGAGGGGAGTGGCCTCGATATCGGTGATGTTCATCGAAACCTGTGCGATTCCATATTCGTCTATGTACCAGCCGATGGCTTTGCATCCCTTGAGGGTGCCGGGAATCCAGATCTGCTCACCGTTTGCGTCCTTGAGCAGCTTGCCGGTGAGGGAGCCGCCCTCGCGGGCCTTGCGTCCCTTCTCGCGCACGTCGAAGGCGACAGCCATTGCGCGGCGGACGGAGGTGGTGTTCAGGTTGTAGTTGACTGCAACAAGGAAGTTACGCGCGCCCACGTTGGTTGCGCCGGCCTTTGCAGCCGTTTCCGTAAAGGTTTCGGGGCTGAAGTCGGGCCTGCGTGCGGGGTCCGCTATCTTCTCGGCAAGAGCCTCGTATTCGCCTGCACGGCATACCGCCAGGTTCTTGCGCTCCGGCTTGTAAGCTGCTGCCTCATAGCAGTAGCAGGGGATACCCAGTTCAACGAAAATGCGCTCCGCAAGCTTTCTAGCCAATGAAGCGCACTCTTTGAGCGTGATGCCCGAAACAGGAATGAGCGGAAGCACGTCGGTGGCTCCCGAACGGGGATGGGCGCCGTGATGCTTCCTCATATCTATGAGCTCCTGTGCCTTCTTTTCTCCGCGGAAAGCCGCCTCGCATACCGCTGCGGGTTCGCCCACGAAAGTTACTACAGTGCGGTTTGTAGCCTCGCCCGGATCCACGTTCAGGACCTTCACGTCCTCCACGGAACCGATGGCCGCCACAATCGCATCGATGACTGACATATCGCGTCCCTCGCTGTAATTGGGGACGCACTCGACGATTTGTTTCATATTATTTGGAATAAGTTTATATCTGTTTTAACAAAGTTGTAAAGATATTGATTTTTGCAAAGAATCCCAAAAGGAATGAAGAATCGTTCGGCCAGTGCGCCCAATGGCAATTTTTCTTTACCATCGGGCGCAATTCCGCCCAATTTTACTCCCGGTGGAAACTATTTTGACCCATTGGGAGCACCCGGATTATTTCTTAACTTTACGCAGTGAATTTGAATCACTCCAGATATGCCGATGATAATCGATGAAGAGAACCTCGAAGAGGTCATAAATGAGGCCGTAAGGGAAGAGCAGGAGAAAAATCCCCGAAAGAAGAACAAACTGTGGGTCAGGTTGCTGGTGGCACTGCTCGCTGCAGCCGCCGTGGTTGCCGGATACTTTATCGTGCAGGAACTCCGCCTGGCCGAAAACGGATATGATGCCGCGTCACGCCTGATGCAGGGTACCCTGCTGCTGGAATCGCTTGATCTGGATGCGGATGAGGACAATCCTGCCGGGATGCTTGCCGAAGCCGTGAAACTGATCCGCGAAGGCTCCTATGCCCGCGCCGAAGATATTCTGGATATTGCCGACACCAGGATTGCCACCGACCTGAACAACCTGCAGGATGACGGCCTTGACCTGCTCCCCGAAGCCGAGCTTAACTTACAGCGAAACAATCTTCTAATCCTTCAGGACAACGCCCGCTGGTACCGCGCCCTGCTGTATCTGAAGGCCAAGAAACCCCGCAAGGCGCGAGCCTTGCTGGAAGAATCATCGCTTTCAAATGATGCCCACGCCTCAGGTGCGCGTAGTGTTTTAGATGAGATTAGCCACAATTGAAGAAAAGTGCTCTTGAGACACAAAGTTATTGTTTTAATTCTAGTTGTTTCTATTCCATGATTTCTACTAACTAGCAGTATAGCAGTATAAAAATATTTGATTAAATGTTTATAAACATTATTAACACTACTATGGCAGATTAAAAAGTTTTCTTACCTTTGTTTCGTCAGGCGACTGACTTGAAATATTGATGAAAGCGTAGTTTCTTTATCCTTGCTCTGAAATCTGGAAGATTTCGCGCATCAAGATTAAGCATCACTTCATCACTTGTGTGATTTTACGCGTCATTCCTTCGCAGAAATCATACGGGTGTATGGTATTGCTTATCTGATGCAAGATATTCCAGGGCTTTAGATCAGATAACCTGATCCTTCACTTTTCATTTTTATTTCATAATTATCTTTTGCAAAAGACCTATTTCTTTCCTGGGTTAAGGAAAGAACAACGTTGCTCTGCGTTGTTAGTTATTGTGGTTTGCTTGGAGTATGCAAACGAAATTGTCTAGTAAAATGGATAAAGAAAAGAAAAATGAAGAACTGATTTCTAGAAGGAGTTTCTTCAAAAAAGCTGCAGCATCTGCTTTACCTATTTTAGCAGCGACTACCATTCTCTCTAATCCTGCGCTCGCAAAAGTAGTCGAAAAACCTCTTGAACAAGGAACCGATGTGGAATCGGGGCAGTGTTTCCCTAATTCTTGTTCCTATACTTGTAGTGGCGGTTGTGCCGGTAGCTGTGGTTCCAGTTGCGGTTACAGTTGTTCAGGAAGTTGCAAAGGAGGTTGTGGGGGGTGCAAAGCAGCTTGTATGAGCTCTTGTACTAGAGGGGCGTTATATTAAAGTGTGTAGTGCATTTTGTATTGATTAGACAGATCTATCAATATTGCTATGAGTTACATTGATAACTCTGTAGGATTCTGGCAATCCGAAGCGGCAAAGAATATTACATTTATTGTCACTAAGGATTGCCAGTTAGCTTGTAAGTATTGTTATCTGGTGGGCAAGAATGATAACGAGAGGCTATCATTCGATGTCGCTCGTCAGGCTATTGATTATATCCTGGATAATCCTAAGTTGTTTCCCGAAACATCAGTTATATGGGATTTTATCGGAGGAGAGCCTTTTTTAGAAGTCGAATTAATAGATTCAATTTGTGACTATCTAAAACTGGAAATGTATAAAAGCCATCACCCCTGGTTTAATGCATATAGGTTTAATGTTACTACAAACGGTATTAATTATTCATCTCCCAAAGTACAGCAATTTATTGATAAGAACATCACTCATTTAGGCATTGCTATTACTATTGATGGAACGCGTTATAAACATGATTTAAATAGAGTTTATAAAAATAGTTTTAAAGGATCTTATGATGATGTCGTTAAGAACATTCCTTTATGGTTAAAACAGTTTCCTAATACTGGTACTAAAGTGACGATTAGTAGTCCCGATATACCATACGTATGCGAAAGTGTTCTTCATCTTTATTCGCTTGGGATTAAAGAAGTTAGCATAAATTGTGTCTTCGAGTCTGTATGGGAGCCTAATGATGATGTTTTATTTGAGGAACAGTTAATTCGGCTTGCCGATTCAATTATTGATAATGATCTCTTTTATGATCATATCTGCTCATTCTATACTGAAACTCTTGGGAAGCCATTGAATCCCCAAACGCAAAATCAAAACTGGTGTGGAGCCGGGAGGATGTTGTCAATCGATGCAAATGGGTTCTTTTATCCTTGTACTCGTTTTGCAAAGTACTCACTTCGCTCTAAACCGGCTCTTATCATTGGAAATATTAAAACAGGCATTAATCAAGATTTGCTTCGTCCTTTTCTTGCACTAGATAGGCTTTCTCAGAGCTCTCGAGAATGTGTTGAATGTGAGGTGGCTTCTGGTTGTGCTTGGTGTCAAGGAGAGAACTATGACTCTGCAGATACCGACACCATATACCAAAGAAGTACTGCTATATGTAAAATGCACAAGGCAAGAGTTAGGGCAAACAATTACTATTGGAATAAGTTATATAGAAAACTAGAAAGAGAAGGGAAGAGTTTTGTTCCAATATCAAATAAAATATTATTTGGCCCATGTTAAAGTACGCTATAATTATTATTGATGATTGTTCTGTTTCTATCTGTTCCTATGATAACAGGCAAAATCGACGGCCGATTGACGAAAATGCACTGCTTTCGTCTGTCAAATGGGCAATGAAAGAGAATTTGGAGATACAGTTCGTGTATCCAAATTATACTCTTGATGACTCTTTACTTGATATTGTGGAGTCGGTATCTCATATCAATATTATGAGTATAAAGTGTCCTTACAAGGAACACGCTGACATCCTAATTATTGATGGTGTCAATGATATTTCAAATGAGTCGTATGATGACAAATATTCGTATTTGATTAGGATAAACTACGAAGAGTTAAGCGTTGCTGTAAATGCCCTAAAGACAGTTGCATATCTTCCGAAGAGGATTAATTTTATTATAAAGAACCGTCCTTTACTAAAAGAATGTCATTTTGAAGAGTATGAGGATTCACTATTATCATTAGCCGATTTGATTCTTAATAGGGCGATTGAATATAATGAGTTTATCCAGACAAATCTTATTACCGATAGACTCTTCCTCAATACTATGAATAATTGTAATGCCGGAGATGAAACAATATCTATCGCTCCTGATGGTAATTTTTATATCTGTCCGGCATTCTATTATGAAAATGCACCTGCGTGTGGGAGTGTTAATTCTGGACTTTCAATAGTTAACAAACAATTGTATCAACTTGATCACGCTCCCATATGTCTTCATTGTGATGCTTTCCATTGCACGCGTTGTGTCTGGCAGAACTTGAGGCATACGCTTGAGGTTAATACCCCATCAAAAGGACAGTGCTGCTCTTCTTATTTGGAAAGACGTGCCTCGGTTTATTTGCTTAATAAATTGCAGGAAAATAATATTGTAATAGAAGGTATGGCATCTGAGCTATCCGATATTTCTTATCTTGATCCTTTAGAAAACAAACGAAATTGGAATTAGTTATAATGAAAAAGATTGTAGGAAAAGTAACGCAAGAAGAGTGCGATTTAATTCATCATCTTTTTGAAAGGAAAAACGGACTTTCTGAGCTGGTGAAAATCATCGATATGTCGAATGCGGAACTATATGAAAAAGTAGTTGATGACCTGGGCAATACGACAACTAAGTTTCAGCAATGGTGGGATAGTATGGCTAAAAAATATTGTTGGGAGAGTGTCGACTGTGGGCATTGGGAAATTGACTTTGAAACGTGCGAGATTTTCTTAGTCGAATAGTAGAGTTATTTATGATTTACATAGATTTGCCTGATTAGTTTGGAGTTTAGGCGGTCTTTCTTTTTCGACTATAACACGATTCCTAAGTTTTTTCTTTCAAACGGTTGTGGCATTAAGAGTGATGACTCTTGATGTAATATTTCTTGTTACAACTTCTAATTGAAATGGCAAGTGTTACATTGACATTTATATTGAAGACTCTCACGCCGTAAATGCAAATGAAATAATAAGATACAACTCCCAACCATGAAACCCAACAATAATTCCCTTGACCGTGCGTCGATGTTTGTCGCCGGGGCGGCGACTGCCGTGATTGTGGTTAATTTCCTTCTCTCTTTCTTGAGGAGGGCAGTCCTCTTTTCGCCGGAAGGCGGAGCGGGTCTCATCGTTTCCGGGTACTCTTTCAACTGGTTGTTGACAGTGCCCGCATACCTTGCGACCCTTTCTCTGTTTCTGCTCGCAGTATGGGCAGGGCACTTGCTTTCCAGGGCCTTTCAGAATCCGCCCCGATGGGTCGTAGTGCTCCTTTGCATCCTAGCCGCCTGCGGTGTGATTCTATTCATTCCCGGCGCCGGTTATCTTCCCAAGCGATTCTTCGGCGGAGCGCTGCTTTTCGGCGGAGTATGCGGCTATCTCCTCAGGCTGCCGGAAGCGAAGGGGCGCAGCACTGCGGAGTCCCTGGTTATGGCTCTGCTATGCGCTGTGATGTTCTCAGGCCTGTTTGTGCTGGATCATCATCACTGGCTGATACTGCCGGCGATGGCGGCGTTCTCCTATTTCGTGCTGATTCTGGCATATTCGCCTGAAGTTCAGGATATTGTCTCCCGGAAATGGGTGAGGCCGACGGTCGTCGTGCTGTCTGTTCTCTCGCTGCTGATTGCAATCTGGCATTTGATTGACGCATTCGCTTATATGAATTATCGCTGCCTCACTCCGGTGTGGGCGGTCCTTCTTCAGCCTGCCATCCTCTGGCTTATTGTGAAGTTATTCAGAGCTGCGGATAAGACGAGTAAATAGATTTCATACACCTCTCATCCATTTCGTACATTCCCTTTTCGGGCGCTTCCCGGAGAGTGAATAAAGTGTTACTTTTACAGTCGGGTAAGGGACAAGTTATTTGATTAATATGTGGAGTGCGTTATTAGTGATTTTTAAATTGCTTTCATTGCCATATGTCGGCTCTAAAAGACTGTATGAGATTTGTGAGGAAGCAAAGATGGAAGATGTAGAATTAGAATATGATGATCTACGGATCTACGAGGATAAACTGCTGAAGCGTCTAGAGGATGCCAAGCCCTACATCAAGAACTGGCATCTGATGGAGGGGATCGACTTTGATTACTATGATGTAGCGGTGGACTTGCTTTCCGTTGACCGGCGCGGGGATGAGCAGGGGACGGGATGGGTTCTGACGCTTGGGACGACTATGTATACGGAGGCGGGCGATGACGGGCGGGATGTGTACAAGGTTGTCTGGCGGCTCAGGGATCTGTGGGGAAACCTGCATTTCTTTTCTTTCAAGGGGCCGAAGACCACCGGAGCGTTGATTATGAATCTCAGCGATTACGATGATTTTCAGGTAGTCGGATTGTCAATTGTGGCCGATGACGACGACCCGGTTTTCGAGTTCCTCGAACCCGATGAACTCTCGATAGTCTCTGTGGAGAAAGTCGGGCATCAGACTTTGGCTCAGGTCTATCCTGATGACTACGACGGAATAATTGTTTTCCCCGGAGAGTTTGACAGTTGATGCCCGTACCGTCCCATATCTTGGACCTTTTCGTGCAAAAAAGGGGGTAAACCGCTCGTATCGTCCCGTATTCTGGACCGGTACAAGCAACAAAAAAAAGATTCTGGATATTTCGAATCATTGTGTTAATTTTACGCATTGAAGCAGGCAGCCATTCTGGCCGCGGAACTTCAAAAGATTATGGATGATTTTGAAAAACTGATTTAACTATGGAAATTCAACAATTACTTTGGATATTCCTTCTGGTCCTCATCATAGGCGCAGTCCTGGGTGCTTCTTTCAGCGCCCTGCTGAGGAGGGAGAACGGCTCTGAAAATGCGGCGAATAATCAGGCGAAGAAACCTACTGACTATGACAAGGCGGTAGAGTCCATGCACGCTGATGACTCGCAGCCTTTGACTGAGGAATTGGTGATGGAGGCCATCAGATACAATGGCTTCGTCCCTGACCTCGACGGCAACTGGATCACCTTCAGGGTAGAAGGGCATACGTTTGCCATCGAGCGTGGCCGCCTGCCGGATATGTCGATGGTGAAGATTTATGGATTGGACCACAAAGAGCGTGATATCGAGGTGATGAAGGAAACCGCGCGTCAGATATCGGATGAGATCTTTATGTCCAAGATGCTGATATGGGGCGATTATGAGGACCAGGTAGCGTTTCAGGTTGCCTTGGTGCGTGAGGAGTATGGGCATTTCAAGCGCACGATGATGGGATATGTCCATCTTATCCAGGCCACCGACGAGCACTCTCGTGAGGTTTATGATCAGATTCTGAAGCAGCGCGAAGAGAGTTCCGCGGCATCGGCTTCAAGCCCTTCCTCCGCAGAAGACAACAAGAATAAATACCTGTCCTAAATACCCTGCGGATTCTGAAACAAAATGATTACCTTTGTCCCAAACGCAAATCAAGAGACTTATGACCAAGATAAAGAGCACTTACATCGGCAACCTCCACTGCGAGGCGGAGCATTTGGATTCGGGTGTCAAGATTATGACTTCGGCGCCAAAGGACAATAACGGGGAGGGGGACTGCTTCTCGCCGACAGACCTTTTCGCGGCCTCGCTGGGCTGCTGTATGATGACGATTATGGGAATCGCTGCCCGCACTCACGGTTTCAAGCTCGAAGGCACCACTATCACTACCGAGAAGGTGATGGCGTCAAATCCCCGCCGCGTGGCTGAGCTTCGCCTGGAGATCAACTTCCCCAAGGATGCAAACTACACCGACAAGGAGAAGGAGATAATAGAGCGCGCAGCCCATACCTGCCCCGTCGGCAACAGTCTGAGCCCTGACCTCAAGGAGGTTATCGTCTTCAATTATTAGGATCTGCCTGGAAGATTTCGGCGATCATGCAGCGGGCGGAACCTCCGCCCGCTTTTTCTATTGTCCCGAGTTCAGGGGCGACGATTACAGTTTCGCGTCCGAGGACTCCAAGCTGCGCCGGAGTCAGGGATCTCTTGGCCGCCGCGCTCATGACCAGAACCTTGCTTCCTGCGCCGCGCAGTTCGAGCATGTTACCCGCGAAGGATGCCATCTGTGCGGGAGATATCTCTACCACCTCCTTGCCGCACTCCTTGAGTCGGGAAACAAGTTCCCGGCGACGGCCGACGTCCCTGACGGCTTCGAGGCAGACCACTGCTGCCGTACTTCCCACGTGCATCATAACATTTGTGTGATATATGGGAGTGCCTCCGCCGTCGGCGGCGTCGAACAGGAAATAGTCGTATCCAAGCATCTTGGCCCATTCCGAAAGCACCTTCTCGTTAGTGCGGGGAGAGGAGCAGGCGAAAGCCAGATGCCGCTCGCGGTCGAGCACAAGCGAACCGGTTCCTTCCAGGAAGAGCCCTTCGTCTTCGTAGAAAGTGAGGTCGATTATCCTGTCGAAGTGGGAATCCCGGCCGGCCATCAGTTTTGCCGCCTCGCGTCTGCGGTTGGGCGCGAACATCGGATAGATGACAAGCGAACGGACAGTAGTGCCGTCCGGACGAAGGTCCAGATGGGTGGAGAAACAGTTGTTCGGAAAGATGGAATCCGGAGTGGAAGGGGAAGCCGTATCCTGCATCACCTCGACCGTAACGCCGGTGTTACGCAGCAGCTGAACGTAATTGTCGAACTCAGAAACGGCGCGCGCTGCCACCTCGTCGGACGATCCGTCCGGATTCTGGAATGCGTTGTTCACCGCCGTCTCGGCATTGTATCCGAAACGGCAGGGGCGGACCATCAGGATGTGATTCGTCGTCTGCATTATACGTTCCAGTCCTCCTTCGGAGCGTAGTCGTCGTGATTGGACGGCTCGAACTCCTTGACCTTCACCGGCTCGGGTTGGGGAGTGGCGGTGCTGAAGGATGCCTTCATATCGGCTTTTTCCTCTTCGAGGATGTTCTGGTAGAAGGCTGCGAATGATGTCTGCATATAAGGGATGAGCCAGAGGTATCCGATGAAGAGCGTGAAGACACCGAGAATCATCCATCCCAGGAAACTGAGGGCAAGGCAGAAAAGTTCCCATTTGCGTCCCTTCATCATACGACGGCTTTCGTGGATTGCCTCACGGGTGGAGAGTTCCGGACGGTCGACCAGTATAAATGGAGTCATTGAATAGGAAAAAGCCTTGACGATACCCGGAATTACCAGCAGAAGGGTCCAGAGTACTATCAGGACGGTCATATGCAGGGTACCCAGAACTATGTGCGCGTAGTTTCGGAATCCCAGCTTGAATGTATTCTCGGCCAGTTCGCCGTCTCCCTCGACGTGCAGTTTCTTGAATGCGTTCGCAAATCCCACTTCGATCGGATATACGAGGAATATCTCAATAAGCAGCGTGGCGGACATGACTCCGAACAGAACCCTTACGAGGTCGAGCGTAACTGTCGGGACGGCGTCGCTTTTCAGGCCGAAATAGGTGTTCGGCGCCGCGAATATCATACCGATGACCAATACAATGAATGTGGCGAATACCGCCGCGCCCCAGTGGCCACGGAGTGAAACCTTTGCCTGGCGCTTGTAATCCCTGATTTTCATAAGTGTTATGTTTAAGTTCAACTTTGCAAATATAATGATAAATGGGCTTAATCAAATATGTTAGTTTTGCCTCGATTTGCCCATTTCGGGTTCATTTTGTTTTCGATTATGCGTTTATCTTAAATTATTTTTGGCGATTGCTGATTTTTTGTCAAATTTGTAAGAAATTAGAAATAAGTGTAAATGAGTGCTATTACCATTCCCGGCGGAAAGGCCCCCAAGGGCAACGTTCTTGCGGTAAATACCGGCTCCATAACCACCAAGTTCGCCTATTACAGCGACGGCGAGGCGGTGCTGGTGGAGAAGATCGAGCATCACGTTGACGAGCTTTCCCGCTTCCGCGACGTGATGGAGCAGGACAAGATGCGCACCGACGCCATCCTCGACGCCCTCCGTCAGCACGGAATCAAACTTGAAGATGTAGATATCGTAATGGCCCGCGGCGGCCTGTTCACTCCCTGCATAACAGGAGTGTACGATGTCAATGACGATATGCGCGAAGTCCTTCTCACCAGTCGTGAGGGCAACCACGCCTGCAACCTGAGCGCCATCATCGGCGAGAATATCGCCGAGAAGATCAACGCCCTCAGGGACGCCGAAGGGTTGAAGCCCCGCTACGGTAAGTGCGTGGCCTATGTGGCCGATCCCCCGATGGCGGACGAGATGCTTCCTGAATGCCACGTGGGCGGTATTCCCGAGTTTACCCGCGCCACTCTGTTCCACGCCCTGAACACCCGTGCCATAATGCGCCGTTTCCTGGCGGATACCGGCCGCAAGCCTGAGGATACCACCGCCATCATCTGCCATATGGGCGGCGGAGTCACCATCTCCCTCCACAAGAACGGCAGGGTCCTGGATACTTCGCACGGTCTCGGCGGCGACGGCCCCATCACTCCCGAGCGTGCCGGCTGCTGCCCTCCGTACCCTCTTATCGAGATGTGCTTCAGCGGCAAGTATACCAAGGAGGAGATCAAGAAGAAACTAATCGGCAGGGGAGGCGCTGTGGCCTATTTCGGCACCAACGATATGCGTAAGGTGGTGGAAGGCGCCGAGGCCGGCAAGCCCGAATGCGTGCTCTTTATGAAGGCCTTTGTCCTGAATATCGCCAAGTACATAGTTTCGCAGGCTGCGGACGTGGACGGGAATGTGGATGCCATCCTGCTTACCGGAGGAGTCGCCTACAGCAAGTTCATCACCGACGCCATCTCCAAGAAGGTGAGCTTCGTGGCTCCCGTCTATGTCTATCCCGGTGAGAACGAGTTGGAGTCGCTCGCCGAGAACGGCTACATCATCCTTGCCGGCGGCACCAAGATCCACACTTACAACAAGGACAGGATTATCGAAGATTAATCATTTATAACAGATATATTATGCAAGAAATAGATTATTCAAAGCGTAAATTCGCGTACTATCCTACCGACGCGATCGTTTTTGCGAAATATGTAGACGGCAAGTGGGGCGAACTTCAGGTTACCGACAATTTCAACCTGGAGCTCAACTGCTTCGCGGGCATTTTCCACTATGCTCCTTCGTGCTTCGAGGGCCTCAAGGCCTATCGCGGAGTGGACGGCAAGGTCCGCCTTTTCCGCCCCGACGAGAATGCAAAGCGTATGGCCAGCAGCGCCCGCTACCTCGATATGGCTGCTCCCTCGGTGGAGATGTTCGTGGAGGGCTGCATCCGCTGCGTCCAGGAGAACTGGGATTATCTGCCTCCGTACGAGAGCGGCGCTTCGCTTTATCTCCGTCCTATTCTCATCGGTATCAATCCCCAGCTGGGTATCAACTCGGCGAAGGATGTGATGTTTGCGGTGATGTGCTCCGGCGTGGGTACCTACTCCGGCGCCAAGAGCCTCGTGCCCGGCACCGCCGTAATCTCCCGCAACTATGACCGCGCAGCCACCTTCGGCTCCGGCGGATATAAGCTCGGTGCGAACTACGCCCAGTCGCTTCACGCATACAACCTTGCGCACGGTCTTGGATACCGCGAACTGCTCTTCCTCGACACCGCTACCCATACCCACATCGAGGAGTTTGGATCGTCGAACTTCTTCGCCATCAAGGACGGCAAGTACATCACTCCCGATTCCACCAGCGTGCTGCCTTCCATCACCAACAAGAGCCTCCGTACCGTTGCCGAGGAGTTCG
>JAEEGL016058927.1_pt1 | contig 13370 bp, 15 predicted proteins | sample 9134231 | NCBI WGS metagenome assembly JAEEGL01 (sample SAMN16246548, study PRJNA631951) | gut metagenome | biome: gut microbiome; feature: rumen; material: fiber-attached | host: Bos | place: Iran: Karaj | collected 2018-10 | reverse complement strand
CTGCATGAATCAAAAGGATACCTTCTGATATTAATACGAGTTCCATAGCTAATCTAGAAGCATTTTTAATATTTTTCTCATCTAGTCCACTGTGATATTTACAATAATCGTAGAAAGTATAATTATCATGGCATTCAACATAATTAATACTTCTTGTTGGTTCATCAAATTTATAATAATCAATACATGAACCCATAATTAAATTATTTAAATCATAATTATTTTTCTCAACACCTAACGCAAATCCTTGGGTTCTATTCCATTGACTTCCTCTAACAAAATCACGGAATCTATCATTAAAGAATGCATAATTTGGCATAGCCTTATGATTGTACATGTGTGCTCTTTTATCGTCTGGTAATGGATTCATCATATTCCAGCCTTCACCATAAACCATGATTTTATCTTCATATTTAATTATTTCATTATATGATTCATTTAATGTATCAATATCTAATAGTCCCATTAAATCAAATCTAAAGCCAGAGGCTTTAAATGTTTTAGTAAAATAAACTAAGACATCCTTAATAAATCTTCTGGCCATTAATCTCTCAGATGCGATAACATTACCACAGCCTGATGAATTAGATAATCTTCCATCAGGATCTAATCTATAAAAATAGCCTGGTACTAAATTATCAAATGCAAATAATTCATATTTATAAACATGATTGAAAACAACATCGTATACTACTCTTAAGCCTAATCTATGACATTCATCAATCAATTGTAATAATTCATTAATTCTAGAATATGGATCATTAGGATCAACTGAATACCATCCAGATGGAACAAAATATTCAACTGGATTATAACCCCAGTTATATTCTTTATCTTTATTTATGTCATCTACGCCACCGAAATCAAATACTGGAAGTAATTGTAAGTGTGTAACACCTAAAGATGCTATATAATTTAATCCCTTAGATTCACCGATAGGACTCTTTTCATCATCTAGCATTCCAAGATATGTTCCATTATATTTTCCATTTACATCTTGAGTAAAATCTCTAATTGATGCTTCATAAATAATCGCATCAGTATAATTACCTGAGAATTCAGGCTTTTCATGTTTCATTTTATATAATTTAGATGGATCAATAACATAATTCATTCTAGCATTTGCAGATGCTGAAATAGCATATGGATCATTAATTTTTATAAATCTATCAAATACTCTAACAAAATATAAATATCCAATAGAATCTAAGTCACCTTTAACTGTGACTTCCCATAATCCTTTATCTATGTATGTTAAATCATGTCTTTCAGATTTACCTTTAATATTTAATTCAATGTATATTTCTTTTGCAACTGGACTCCATATTCTAAATGTAGTTTTTGATTTAGAGTATTCTACACCTAAAGGACCATCATAATAAAATTTTTCTTCAAATTCAGGTTCTCTAATAATAGCTCCACTATTTAATGGTGTAGTATTTCCTAGTTCATCTATTATTTTGTAATCCTTATTTAATTCAATTGATGGTAAAAACTTAACTAAATATTTATTAAAATTATGTTCTTCAACATGACTTATAATTTCTAAATTAGTAAGATTTTTCTTATCCACTAAAGAGAATTCTTTATTTTTTGAATCAATACTTTTATCAACTAAAATTGTCAAGTAATCATATGAGTCAATGAATGCTTCTAATTTACTTTGCATGATTAAACCCCTTTATAAACTTAAATATTGCTTCTCTTTCATTTGGAATAGCAAAACTAACAACTGCCCTTATAACCTCATTAACAACTACCGACTTAGTTTCTCCCTCAAAACTTGATGTTATTTCTAGTTTGCTTACAGCAAGCTCACTATCATCATAAATCGGCATATTCATAATTCTTTCTTTTAATAATCTAGGATTAATATTTAATCTTTCAATTATTTTAGTTAGCTTATAAACACATTCTTTATTTTTGTATAAAGAATAATTATCAAATTTATTATCAACTAAATTAGCTAAAGATAAACATAATTTCTTTTCTTTAGCTGAAATAACTGGAGGATATTTACGATATTTTAAATAATACGCATAAACTAATTCTTCCTTTGAATAACCAAAACCTGTCGCATTTAACCAATCTTTGAAATCTGGAACATATCTAAATAAATCATATTTTTTAATATAATCAATTCCATTTGAATACTTAGAAGAAACTAATTTAGAAAAATAATCAAAGATTCTCTCATTTGATAATTCTGATAATAAATAGCTTTTATTTCTAATAGATTTTAATGTTGATTCTTCAATACTAAAATTCAATTTTGATGAGAAATATAATGCTCTAAGTATTCTTAATGCATCCTCTTCAAATCTAACATCAGGATTACCAATTGTTCTTATTAATCTATTTTTTAAATCATCAATTCCATTATGATAATCTATAATCTTTTTATCTACATCAAATGCTAAGGCATTGATTGTAAAATCTCTTCTTGATGTATCATCAAATAGATTATCTACCTCTTCTACGATTGGATGTCTATGGTCACTATAGCTAACATCTTTTCTAAAATGTGTTATTTCAAAATTAATACCTAAATAATTAATAGTAACACTAAGATAGCTACTACCATTATCTTTATATTTAAAATTCTCTTTAATTATATCAAGTGGCATAGATGTTGTAATATCTATATCATTTGATGGAATATCTAATAAGTAATCTCTTACACATCCACCAATTAAATATGCATCATAGCCAAATGATTTAATTTCAGATATTAATTTAATTCCACTATCTATATAGTCCATAATAACACCTGTTTAATTATAACATTTAATTATTTTTAAGTCTATAAAACAAGGCTGTAAAAGTTGAATAAAATAATATAATATGCTATTCTATTAGCATATTGGGGTCATTATTATGTTTAGAATTCAAAAAGAAATTGAAAATACAATAATAATACAAAAAAGTGAGTTTATTACTCACCTTTATCGCGTTGAATCTATCAATGATGTAAATGCTATTTTAGAAGCAACTAGAAAGAAATATTATGATGCTACACACAATTGTTATGCATATATAATTGGAGATAATCAAGATATCCAAAAATGTAGTGATGATGGAGAACCACAAAAAACTGCAGGTGCTCCTATGATGGATGTTTTGAAGAAAAATAATATGACTAATATTTTAGCAATCGTTACTAGATATTTTGGTGGAATATTACTCGGAGCTGGTGGTCTTGTAAGAGCATATTCTTCTTCTGTAGCTGAAGCTTTATCTAAAGCTAAATTATATACAACACTTGAGGTTGTAGACTTTATGATTACAACTTCTTATTCTGGATATAATTCTATATTAAATATCAAAGATATAAATATTACTAATACATCTTTTACTGATTCAGTAATTATAACTGGATATATAAAAAAAGAATTATTTAATCAATTAAACGAAATATTATATAAGAATAAAATAGATCCTGAGGCTTTAAAAAAAATAGGGGATTCCCTAAAGGAAATCCCTATTGAGTAGATGTAAAAGTTCCTGGATATAATAACATTAAAGCCTGTGTTGCTAAATATGCTATTATAAGAGCTAATAAAAATTGTCCTACTCTTATCTGCCATATTTTTCCTTGCTTGAATAAATTTTCAAATCTTGAAGCAAGAATAACAAAATATGATATTACAAATAAAACAACAAATATTATAGAAAATGTAAATTTATAAATATCTATTTGTAAATCTAAAAACATTAATATCACCTAAGAAAAAAGCTGTTATAATAACAGCATTTTTTTATAAATTTCCGGCATTAGCCTTTTTGATGTGCTCACGTAATTCCTTTTCTTTTTCAGTAAAGTCGGTTGATTCCTTACGATTTCTTTCAAGACGCTCTCTTCTAATTTCTGCAAGGTGAGCTCTAGTTGATTCTGGAGTTCTACCTGCTTGAGCTTCTTGAACTGTTACTGTACAGAAATTATCATGGAATTCAAGGATACCAGAAACGATTAATACATATAATTCATCGCTTCCTTTTACAAGTTTTAAATATCCTTCTTCCATTACTGATACAACAGGAATATGATTTTCCATTATTGCATATTCACCATCATCTTGATCGTGAACTACAACATAATCAATTTCCTCGTTATATAATACACCTTGATGTGTTGATACAACAATCTTCATTAGTTAGATAATTCCTTTGCCTTTTTAATAGCATCATCAATTGTTCCAACTAAACGGAATGCTTCCTCAGGAAGATCATCATGTAAGCCATCTAAAATTTCTTTAAATCCTCTAATTGTTTCACTTACTGGTACATAAGCTCCTGGTACACCAGTGAAGGCAGCACCAATGAACATATTTTGAGATAAGAATAGACGAATTCTTCTTGCTCTTTTTACTACAAGCTTATCATCCTCAGATAATTCATCCATACCTAAAATTGCAATAATATCCAGTAATTCGTTATATCTTTGAATAATTTGTTGAACACGTCTTGCAACCTCATAATGCTCTTTTCCAACAATTGATGGTTGTAGAGCACGTGATGTAGATGCAAGTGGATCTACTGCTGGATAAATACCTTCCTCTGTTAATTTACGAGATAGGTTAGTTGTAGCATCTAGATGTGTAAATGTTGTAGCTGGAGCTGGGTCTGTATAGTCATCAGCTGGAACATATACTGCTTGAATTGAAGTAATTGATCCTTCTTTTGTTGATGTAATTCTTTCTTGTAATTTACCCATTTCAGTGGCAAGTGTAGGTTGATAACCTACGGCAGAAGGCATACGACCAAGTAAGGCAGATACTTCTGAACCTGCTTGAGTAAAACGATAAATATTATCGATGAATAATAATACATCTTGATGTTCTTTATCACGGAAATATTCAGCCATTGTTAAACCTGTTAAGGCAACTCTCATACGAGCTCCAGGTGGCTCATTCATTTGACCGAAAGCCATGGCAGTTTTTGAAATAACTCCACTTTCTTTCATTTCATTATATAAATCATTACCTTCACGAGTACGCTCTCCAACACCTGTGAATACTGAAATACCACCATGTTCTTGAGCAACATTGTGAATTAATTCCTGTATTAATACTGTTTTACCTACTCCGGCACCACCGAATAGACCGATTTTACCACCTTTAATGTATGGTGCTAATAAGTCTACTACTTTAATACCTGTTTCAAGTATTTCAACATTAGATGATAATTCATCAAGCTTTGGAGCTTCTCTATGAATAGGCATGTATGTAACATCTGTAGGAGTTCCACCATCATCTATAGCCTCTCCTAATACATTAAATACTCTACCTAATGTACCTCTTCCTACTGGAACAGAAATAGGTTTACCTGTTGCTGCAACCTTCATTCCACGAACTAATCCGTCTGTGGAATCCATCGCAATGCATCTTACCTTTCTATCACCAATATGAAGGGCAACTTCTAATGTTAATTTAATTTGGATACCATTATTTTCTTCTTTTGAAATATCTAAGATTAAGGCTTCATTTATTGCTGGAAGTTCACCTTCAGCAAATAATACGTCAACGACTGGTCCCTTAACCTCAACGACTTGTCCAAACATTACTTGTCGCCTCCTATCGCATTAGCTCCGCCAATAATATCAATTAATTCTGTTGTTACAACATTTTGACGAGCTCTATTATATAATAACTGTAATTTACCAATTACTTCTTCTGCATTATCAGTAGCTGACTTCATTGAATTCATTCTTGCAGAATGTTCTGCAGTTTTAGCATCTAGAATAATTCCATATGTCATATCTTTAGCATACATTGAAAGTATTAAATTTACAGTTTTTTCAATTCCTGATTCATAAACATAATCTATGTTTTGATATTCTGTATCAACTTTTACTAGTGGTAAAAGCTCTTCAAATTTTATTTCTTGAGATAAGCTATTAACATAATGATTATAAACTATTACAAGCTTATCTATTTCTTTATTTAAATATAAGTCAATAAATTGTTTTGTAAGTGGCTCTATATCTACAAATTGAACGTCATCTCTAATAAAAACAGGTTCATTGTTTAACATAGGATAGCCCATTCTTTTTAAATATCCAAAGCCTTGCTTACCGACAGCTCCAGTTATAAATTCATCATTAGATTTATGATTTTCTTTAATCTTATCAGTTAAAGCTTTAAAAATTGAAGAATTATAAGCGCCAGCTAAACCACGGTCAGAAGTAATAATGAAATAAGCTGTCTTCTTTACTTCTCTTTGAGTTAAAAGTGGATGCTGATAATCAGTTCCTGCCTTAGCTAAAATTTGTGATACCATAGCTGATATTCTTTGCATAAAATCTTTATATGATTTATATGTTTTTTCTGCTTTTTTTACCTTAGATTGGCTTACCATATACATGGCTTTAGTAATTTGAGCAGTACTTCTAGTGGAGCTTATTCTTATTTTTACCTCACGTAGTGAATTTGCCATAAGAAATCCTCCTACATGAATCTTTTCTTAAACTCTTTTAGATAATTATCTAATTTAGAAGTATCTTGTGGTAAAGCCTTAGTTTCTCTAATTTCATTAGCAATTTCTTTACCTTCTTCATTTGTTTTTAAATCAGAATATAATGATTCTTCAAATGATTGAAGCTTTTGAACAGGAATATCATCTAAGAATCCTTTAATTAATGGATAAAGAATAATTGCTTCCTCTTCCATAGCTAAAGTCTTATGTAAATCCTGCTTAAGAATTTCTTGAGTTCTTTTACCACGATCAAGTCTAGCTTTTGTAGATGCATCAAGATCACTACCAAATTGAGTAAATGATTCAAGTTCTCTATATGATGCTAAATCTAGACGTAATGTACCTGATACTTTCTTAACAGCCTTAGTTTGGGCAGCACCACCTACACGTGATACTGATAAACCTGGGTTAATAGCTGGTCTAATTCCTTTATAGAAATAATCAGCTTGTAAGAATATTTGTCCATCTGTAATTGAAATTACATTTGTTGGAATATATGCTGAAATATCACCAGCTTGTGTTTCAATAATAGGTAAGGCTGTAATTGATCCTCCACCTAATTTATCATTTAATTTTGCAGCACGTTCTAGTAATCTTGAATGTAAATAGAATACATCACATGGATATGCTTCTCTTCCTGGTGGTCTATGTAGTAATAGAGACATTTCACGATATGCAACAGCATGTTTTGAAAGGTCATCATATACAATTAATACATTCTTACCTTGATGCATATAATACTCAGCCATTGAAACACCAGAATATGGTGCTAAATATAGCATTGGAGCCGGATTCGATGCAGATGCAGATACAATAATAGAATATTTCATTGCATCATTTTCTTTTAATGTTTCATATACATTTGAAACAGTTGATTCCTTTTGTCCAATTGCAACATAAATACAAATTACATCTTTTCCTTTTTGATTTAAAATTGTATCTACGGCAATTGATGTCTTTCCTGTTTGACGGTCTCCAATGATTAATTCTCTTTGGCCTTTTCCGATTGGAACTAAGGCATCAAGTACTTTAATACCTGTTTCTAGTGGTTCATTAACTGCTTTACGATCCATTACACCAGTAGCTTTTACTTCTATTGGTCTAAATTTTGTTGAATTAATTGGTCCTAAACCATCAATAGGTTGACCTAATGGGTTTACAACACGTCCAATAAATTCTTCACCTACAGGAACTTCAAGAATTCTTCCTGTACATTTTACTAGATCGCCTTCTTTAACCTTTGAAGATTCTCCTAGTAAGATTACACCTACGCAATCTTCTTCTAGGTTTTGAACCATACCAAAAACATCATTAGGGAATGCTAATAATTCACTTGACATAGCTTTATTTAAACCATGTACAAGAGCAATACCATCACCTACTTGAACAACATGTCCAACATTTTCAGTATGAATATCTTCTTTGTATGTCTTAATTTGTTCTTTAATTAAGGCTGAAATTTCAGATAAATTTATTTTTGCCATACATTTATCCTTTCTTATAATATTGATTCCTTAAGCTTTGATAAGGAATTTTTTAAGCTTAAGTCAACTGATTCATTGTTAACTAATACTCTAATTCCACCAATAAGCTCAGGATTGATTATATTTTCTGCTTCTATTTTCTTATTCTTGTATCTTGTTTCTAATGCTTTAATAACTTCATCCATTTGATTTTTATTAAGTTCTTTAGCACTAAAAACTTGTGCTTTTATGATGTTTTTATCAATAAGAATAAGATTTTCATATTCATCATAAATTTCCTTTATAATAGAAAATCTATTATGATCTATTATTACATAAAGGAATCTTATAAATTCTTCATCCAATGATGAATAAACTTTTTTTATAATATCCTTTTTTTCTTGCTTATTAATTACAGGAGATGTCATTATCTCCATAAATTGATTATTTTTTATAGCTGTTTCAGAAACAACCATAAAGCACTCACTAAATACTTTTGTTTTGTTATTTTCATGAGCTAATTCATAGATAGCTTTAGCATATTCATTTCCAACCACTATTCATTTGCCCCCTTCAAGATTTCATCAACTACATTTAAGTATTTATCTTGATTTATCTCTTTAGAGACAATTTTTTCAGCAGCGGCAAATGCAATCTCTACGATTTCTTGTCTAATCTCTTTTTCCATAGAGCTTCTTTCTTGTTCAAGCTCTACCTTAAGATTATCCATTCTTCTTTTTGCTTCTTCTCTAGCTTGATTAATAATTTCATCACGCTTAAGGTTAGCATCTTTTTCAGCTTTATCAAGCATTTCCTTAACTTTTTCTTTTGCTTCTTTTAATTGCTTGTTAAGCTCTGCTTCAATTTCGATAGCATTATCTTTTGCCTTTTGAGCATCAGTTAATTCCTTATCAATTACTTCTCTTCTTTGTTCAAGAATTTTTGTAATTGGCTTCCAGAAGAATATTGCAACAACAATAAATAAAATTATAGTTGCTCCAATTTGGATACCGAAATCAATACCGTATTGAGTCATTCTATCCACTGTTAAATTTGAGGTTTGATATAAAGGTCCTAAAGTTTCCTGAATTGTTGTTCTAATTTTATCTAATGCTTCTGCGATATCACCAATTAAAAACATTTATACAACCCAGCACATAAAGTGTCCTTTCTTATAAATTACATTACTAATAGAATTGCAATAATTAATCCGTATAAACCTGTAGTTTCTGATACAGCTTGACCAATAAGCATTGTTGTACGAATTGTACCAGCCATTTCTGGTTGACGAGCCATTGCATCTACAGCATGTGCAGCAACGTTACCTTCACCAATTGCGGCAGCGAAACCTGTGAATACGGCTAAACCTGCACCAATTGCTTTAAGACCATCGCCTACTTCAACTAAGAATAATAAAACATTGTTTAAAACTAACATAAAATCCATATACTTTTCTTCTCCTCTTTTTTATGAATATATTTTGTCTTCATCTTTGACCTTCATAGATGTAAAGATCATTGATAATATAACGAATACTGCTACTTGTATTACTCCAAAGAATATATCAAATATTGCATTCATAAATGGCATTACAGGTAATGCAAACCATCCAAGTGCATATTTAACTAATATTGAAATACAAGTTCCCGATGTTAAGTTACCAAATAAACGTAATGCTAAAGATATCGGTAATGAGAATTCACTTATTATGTTCATCGGAAGCATAATAGGGAATGGGTCTAAAAAGCCTTTCAAATAGCCTTTTACACCAAGTGACGTAATTCCTGTTATTTGAATAACTAAAAACGTCATAAAGCCTAACGCACCTGTTATTACTAGATATCCAGTTGGATTATCTAATACAAATACAGCTGAAATATTTGCAAAGAATACAAATATTGTTAAGGTTAAAAACCATGGTGAATATATTTTCCATTTTTTACCTATGTTGGCTCTTACTGAACCATTCATTAAATCAACTATCCACATAAATGGCACAAGCCATAATGGAGTTTTCTTTAAAGGGTTTACTCTTCTAATAAAGAAAAATAAAACTATAAAGAATAAACATAAAACACCTACGATAATTAATGTCGACCTAATTGCGCTTGGCATAGTATACAACAAGGTCATTCTTTAACCACCTTCTCCCTAAAGCATAATAGGATTATTAAAAATACTATTTTAAGTGTAATATAACCACCTAATGCTATTAACATACTTATTACAAATTCATTTATTGGTTCTCTTGGCTTGTCTTTAGCTAGGAATCCTAATACTACGAAAACAACTAATACTAAACCGAATCGTAATAAATACCATAATATAGTAGATTTTTTCGGATTAAACACTGTGTTTGTAGGATCTAATTTTGTCATACGCATCATTCTTGCGTTTTGTTTTACCATTAAGCCATGACACATTAATCCTAACATTCCACCGATGAGATAATACTTCCAATCCTGTTTACATAAAAACAGAACTAAAGTAACAATACCAACTATTGCTAAAGTAATTGGTACTACTAAAAAATTAATCTTTTGGTCCCTGGTCATTTTTCTTTCTCTTTTCTTCTTCTTTTATAAGATATAATAGATAAGTTACAAATGTGAATAAACCGCATAAAACGCCAACAACTGCTAGAATTGCTGGCCATGCAGAATCTTTATCAATTAAGTAGCCTATGAAATAACCAAGTCCTAACATCACTACCATGGTTAATATTCCTTGGGTAGCGAGTGCATAAGTCTTAGCTAGACTGTTAAATTTCATTATTTTGTTCCGAATAGACGGTCTCCACAATCTCCTAAGCCTGGAACGATGTATCCTACTTCATTTAATTTTTCATCTACTGTTGCACAATAAATGTCAATATCTGGATGAGCCTTTTGAAGTACCTCAACACCCTGTGGTGAAGCTACTAAACATACAAATCTAATGTTTTTAGCTCCACGTTTTTTTAACATATCGATTGAAGCAACTGCAGAACCACCTGTAGCAAGCATTGGATCTACTACTAATACAACTGCATTATCTGCCTTCATTGTATCTGGAAATTTAGCATAATACTCATGTGGTTGTAATGTTTTTTCATCTCTATATAATCCGATGAATCCAACTTTAGCAGTTGGTATCATATTTCTAATTCCATCAACCATTCCTAGACCTGCACGAAGAATTGGAATAATTACAATTTCAGCATCTAATTCCTTTTGTACAGTTTTACAAATAGGTGTTTCAATTTCTACATCTTTTAATGGAAAATCTCTTGAAATTTCAAATGCCATTAAGCCTGCGATTTCTTGTACATTTTGATAGAAATCCTTTGTAGTAGTTTCTTTTCTTCTAATATTAGTTAATTTGTGCTTAATCATTGAATGATTTAAAACAGTAACAGACATTAAAATTCCTCCTCGTATTTACTAATTTTATCTATTCTTCTTTGATGTCTTTCATTATGTGAAAATTCAGTATTTAACCATGCATCTACAATTTCTTTTGCGAATGCTAAACCTGTATATTTTGCACTTAATGCTAAGCAATTTGAATCATTATGTTCTCTAGTTAGAATTGCAGCATCTTTATTACATACAAGTGCACATCTAACACCTTTAACTTTATTTGCAATCATAGACATTCCAATACCTGTAAAACAAATAACGATTCCTCTATCTACAGTACCTGCTTGAATATCTTTTGCAACCATATAACCATAATCAGTATAGTCACATGATTCTTTTGTATAAGTACCTCTATCTAGTACTTCATGACCATTTTCCTTTAAATAACTTATTAATGCATTTTTAAGTTCTAATGCTGAATGGTCACAACCAATTGAAATTTTCATAAAAACCTCCTAATGTGGTCTTTAGACCACACAACTTCATCTTTAGTATTATAACATAAAAAGTCAAGTGAATAAACTAATATAGAAAAAAAGTATCGACTATTTTTTAATCGATACTTTATATTTTTACTTATTAAATGTTCCTACTTCGTTAAGCTCAAATTCTTTGTCTTTTAGACCATCAAATTTAACATTTTTAATAGAAACTTTATCAACATATGAGAATATTAATCCTTTTCCTTTCATAGGGTCAAGTCCATCCATCATTGCAGGTACTCCTTCTTTTGGATTTGCTGAATAATGAAAATTAACATTTTCAATATTAATTGATTTTATTGGTTGTTCTGGAAGACCAAAGAATGTTCCGGCAGCAACATTTACATTTTTACAATCGATATCTTTAAAAACGAATTCTCCAAGATATGGTGTTCTTTCATCTACTGGAAGCTTTTCTTTAGAATAAACATATTCTGTGTGTCCATCTGGATCGCAGAAATAGAACATATTAATTACAAGTGGAGTTAATACATCATCCATTTGAATGTTTTCAAATACGATGCCATCAATAATTGCATCTTTTCCACGACCACGTCTTGTCTTAATTCTTAAGCCTCTATCAGTTTGATTAAATAAACATTGAGAGACTGTGATATTTTTAATACCACCAGACATTTCAGAACCAAGAACGATTGCACCATGACCGAAATTCATTGAACAATTTCTAATATTGAAATATTCAGATGGTTTTTTATACTTTCTTCCCATATAAATCTTACCTGATTTAATAGCGATACAGTCATCACCAACTGAGAAATTAACACCAATGATATCTACATTCTTACAAGATTCAGGATCACATCCATCTGTGTTAGGTGAGTTCTTAGGATTAATAAGCTTTAAATCTAAGAATTTTAGGTTCTCTGAGAAGTATGGATGTAGATTCCATGATGGAGTATTTGTAACAGTTACACCTTGTAAAGTTATATTATTACAATGATTTAAAAATACACCTCTTGGTCTCCATGCAATTCTTTTATTTCTTACATCAACCCACCAATCAGAATTATTAGCATTACCATCAATAATTCCTTCACCAATGATGTTTACGTTAGATACATTTACACCAGTAATAATACTTGCAAAACAATCTAATGGATTGCCTTCCCATGAACCTAGATTATATTCATCTAATTCATCAGAAGTAAATGTGATACCAGGTAAAATTGGATAATGATTTCTATCAATATCACCAATCAATCTAGCATTCTTAGAAAGTTCAATAGTAATATTACTTCTTAAGAATAATGGACCAGTATAATATTCTCCATCTGGAAAATATACTCTACCATTATCGAGACATGCCATAATTGCAGCCTGAATAAAATTAGTATCTAATGTTTTACCATCACCTTTAGCACCCATTTTCTTAACATTTAATGTTACAGATTCTTTTAAGGTGCTAAATGTAATTTTTTCTTCTTTTTTATCTTGAATTACTTTAACAACATATTCCTTGTCTTGTTCAAGATTAAATAAAGAGAATACATTTTTATCATAATTATCAATTACTAATTCATCATTTAAAT
>JAEEGL014757002.1_pt1 | contig 13370 bp, 10 predicted proteins | sample 9134231 | NCBI WGS metagenome assembly JAEEGL01 (sample SAMN16246548, study PRJNA631951) | gut metagenome | biome: gut microbiome; feature: rumen; material: fiber-attached | host: Bos | place: Iran: Karaj | collected 2018-10 | reverse complement strand
TGCCCTGGCGTTTGCTCAGGGACAGGTCCCCCTCCCCGATGGTATTGCCGATGACGATCGCGCTGGCGCCGGAGAGGCCGCCGTTGAGGATGGTGATGAGGCGCACCAGGCTGCCGGAAATGGAGTTGGCGGCGCTGATCTCCGCGGAGATGTGGCCGTAAATGACGCTCACCAGCGTGAGGCTCAGGCCCAGCAGCGTATCGCTGAAGAGCACCGGCAGGCTGAATTTCACATACTGCCGACGAAGCGCTCCCCCCGGGCGCAGGAAATGCTTCAGCCGAAAGCCGAAGGAATCCTCCTTCACGGCGAAATAACCGAACACGAACAGGAATTCGAAGGCGCGGGCGATGACGGTGCCCACGGCGGCGCCCAGCAGCTCCAGCCGGGGCGCGCCCAGCTTGCCGAAGATGAAGACCCAGTTGAAAAAGAGATTCAGGAAAAAGGCGATGGCAGAGCCGATCAGGGGCACCCGCACCTTCCCCACGCTGCGCATCAGATAAGTGGCGGTGGAGCTGAGGCCGGAAAGGAGGAAGGTCACGCCGATCAGGCGCATGTATGGCGCGCCCCGGGCGACCACCGCAGCGTCGTCGGTGAAGGCCAGGAGCAGCAGCCGGGGCCGGACCACCGCCAGCAGGGTGAAGACCAGGCAGATGCCCGCCGTCACCCGCAGGGCCATGGCCGCCGTGGTGAGCATGGGCTCCCGCTCCTTCCGGCCCCAGAACTGGCTGGACATGACCACGGCGCCGCTGCCCAGGCCCATGCAGATGAACTGGAAGAACGCGTAAGCCTGGTTGGAAAAGGCGGCCGCCGCGATGGATACCTCTCCGAAGGAGCCGATCATGATGTTGTCCAGGAAGTTGATGCCCACGGTGATGAGCTGCTGCAGGATCACCGGCAGCATGAGCAGCAGCGTCTTTTTATAAAATCCGCGATCCCGCAGAACGAACATGGCGTCTCCCTCCGACCGGGCGTTTTTAAGGAAACACCGCACGATTCGCGGCACACCGCCTGCCTGCACATGGATCGTCAGCTTGACCGGCGAGCCTCGACGATACGCCAAGTACCCCCTCTGTTTTTCAGCCAATCTGACGAAGACTCTGGCTGCGCAGTCTGCGCGCCGGGATTTTCCGGTGTTTCTTTTCTATTTTAGCACAGTTTTCCGGGCCTGAACAGAGGCATGGCGTTTTTCCGGACGCCGTGCTACAATGGTCAAAACCGCAAAAGGAAGGGATCGCGATGCGCGCGAATCGGCTGGGCGGCAGATTCTGGGCCACCATGCTCGTCTTCGGCCTCATGGGCCAGGTGGCCTGGGTCGTGGAGAACATGTACCTCAACGTCTTTATCTATAAAATGTTCCGGGCATCTCCGACGGACATCTCCGCCATGGTGATGGCCTCCGCCGTGGCCGGCCGCCCTCACCACCATCCTCATGGGCGCCGCCTCGGACAAGCTGGGCCGGCGCAAGGCCTTCATGAGCCTGGGGTACCTGCTCTGGGGTCTCTCCATCCTGAGCTTCGCCTGGATGAAGAATATCCTCACGGTCATCGTCATGGACTGCGTCATGACCTATTTCGGCTCCACCGCCAACGACGCCGCCTACAACGCCTGGCTCACGGACCGGGGAGACGCCACGAACCGGGGACGGATCGAGGGCATCAATTCCATGATGCCCCTGATCTCCATTCTGCTGGTCTTCGGCGGCTTTATGGGCTTCGACCTGGACCGGTGGGACAGCTGGCGGCGCATCTTCGCCGTCATCGGGGCTTCCACCTCTCTGATCGGTGTCCTGGGCTTCTTCCTGATCGAGGAAGCGCCGGCGCTCCGCCGGGAGCGGGCTCCCTTCCTGCACACCGTGCTCTACAGCTTCCGCCTCTCCACCCTGCAGAAGCATCCCCGGCTCTATCTCCTGCTGCTGGGCTTCGCCGTGTTCGGCATCTCCATCCAGATCTTCATGCCCTACCTGCTCATTTACTATGAACAGACCCTGGGGATGAAGGATTACGTGCTGATCCTTGCCCCCGCCATTGTTGCCGCAGCGGCCGTCACGGCGCTTTACGGAAAGGTCATCGACCGCCGGGGCTTCCGAGGAGCGGTCCTCCCCGCCCTGGGTCTGCTGGCAGCGGGGTATATCCTTCTTTTCTTCTTCCGGAGCACCGCTCCGGTGTTCCTGGGCTCCTTCCTTATGATGTCCGGGTATCTGACGGGAATGGCGGTCTTCGGAGCCGAGATCCGCCAGAACATCCCGGAAATGCGTTCCGGCCAGTTTCAGGGCGTGCGCATCCTGGGGCAGGTCTTCATTCCGGGGCTCATCGGCCCCGCCATCGGCGCCGCCGTGCTGAGAAACGCGGAGCAGATCGTCAACGGGGACGGCACGACCAGCTTCCTGCCCAACGCCAGCATCTTCCTTGCGGCCCTCGCCGCCGCCGTGCTGCTGGCTCCCTGGCTGGCGCTGCTGGACCGGACCGGGCGCGGGCGGCCCCGCGCCTGACGGAGCTTCCAAAATCAAAAATGCCCGGAGGGAGGCGCTTCCTTCCGAAGCGTCTCCCTCCGGGCTTCTGAGCGGCAGCAGGAAGCGAACAGACGCTATATGAGGAAAGCGTTCCTTTATTGCCGCCTCAGCTCCAACTCCCGGTTGATCCTTGCTGCCAGCTTCTTTTGCCGGCGATATGACAGGGCCAGAATGACAAACGCCGTCAGGAGCATGGAAATGATCGTCACAAGCGCAGGAAGCAGGCCCTTCTCCGTCGGGATCCAGCCGACAAGAAAGGCGATTGCCAGCATGACGGCGCAGCCGGTCACCATGTGAATCGAAATCTGAACGGAACGGCTCAGCTTTTCGTTGGTGTAGATGATACAGGGAAGACCGAAGCCGAGCCCGATCCCCAGGCTGCCGAGAGCCGCTTTTGTGACGGAATAACCGGAAGCGGAATAGACGCCGCCCATGTTAAGATCGGCAATCAGGAAGCTCAGCAGAAACAGAAACGAGGAGATCGCCACCGTTGTTTTGGTACGGCGGATCAAAAACACGATACTGTCGTTCTTTTTCATCATTGTTCCTCCTATATTCCCAAATAGTTTTTGAGAGCGGGCAAGTACTTCCGGGAAACGTAATCAGACAGCCCGTTTTTCATTTTCAGGAGCAGACTTCCCCCGAAACCGGCTTCCACGCTCTGTATATAGGAAAGGTTGACGGCGCAGGCTTTGGATATCTGCAGGAAGCCGCCGCCCAACTGATCCAGCACTTCATACAGGCGTTTTCGAGAGCTGAACTCTTCCGTTTTTGTGTAGAGCCTTGTCTCCCTGTCCACGACCCGGACCATGTAGACCTCCTGCCCGGCAAGCAGGAACGTACGTCCGTCACGCTCTGCCAGGACGGGGGCGTCCTTTGCCTGCAGGATATCCAAAGCCCGTTGTATCTCCGGCGTTATACGATCCGTATAAATGACCGCCCGCGGCGGCGTATGCTCCGGCGAGATTTCAATCTTGACCTGCATAAGAGCTCTCCCTTCTCGTTGCGTGCACATCAACTGAGCTGAGAACAGTATAATCGGGCAGAGATCGTTTGTCATCCGTTTGGCGCTGAGAGGCAGAGATTCGCAGGTAAAATGCAAAAACAGGCCTGCAAAAGCGGGCCCTGACAGGACAGGCCCCCGTCCGCCGTGACAACGGGCATCGGATCCAGCCCCACAAGCATCCGGACGGAGAGACAAAACCGGCGTGACCGTTCATGGTCACGCCGGTTTCCTGTTCTGCTGCGCTGGCTGTGAACTGCCTCCGCGTATGTTCTGTCCGGAGCGCTTCCTTCCTGTGCGTGCCAGGAGTGAAGCGACGCGGCAGACCGCAGCTGCCTCCCACGCCGGCGGCGTCGGTCACCGAATCGGAATGGCGGGATGCTCCTTCCGAATAAAGCCCCGGGGCGGCTTTTTTGCGGCGTACGCCCCGAAGGCGGCTACTATTTTCTGCAGAGAGGCGGACCCTATTCCGCGGGGAGCCCCGCGTTTCGATCCAGCCGCCGATTGCGGAACCAGACGGCAATGCCCGCCGACACGATGACGGAATTGAGAATGTAAAAGAACCAGACGTATCCGGCTGTGGGAACGCCGCTGCAGTGCTTGATGATCTTGCTTGTGATGCCGCAGAGATAGCCTGCCAGGATCAGAAAATAAAACTGCACACTGCTGCCCCTGGTCGTCCGCGCCTTCCAGGCCTTGATAATATTCAGCGGCCAGGAAACGCCGAAGCAGACGATCATGAAAAGCTCAAAAATATCGGCCATGCACAAGTCCCCCTTTCCTGCCTGCGGCTCATCCCTCTCCGCCGAACCGGGCGATCACATCCTCCGCCATGCGGGCCGCAAGAGCCTCCGTTTCCCGCAGGAGCGCGGGCGTCGGGGCATCATAATGGATGCCGCAGAGCACGACGACGCGCCTGCACAGGGCAGAGGCGACGAGATGGGCCGTCTTCACGGCCACCGCATCGTCCTTATGTCCGGTGAAATTATAGGTGGATACGGTGGAGGACCAGGCGCCCTCCCGCTCCAGGCTGGGCCGCGGCTCCGCGATGGCCACGCTGCCGATATGAGGCCTGTCCCCGCCGCAGACGGTGACGCAGAGGTCTTCTCCCATGGCCCGGACGCTGAGGCTGATCCGCAGCTCCTCGTAGATCTTTTCCATCATGCGCCCTGCCATGGCTGAAAGCCCTCGTGGTCCATGCCGAACTGCATGAGGATCTTCCCCGTGAGATGCTCCAGCTGCGCCTCCACGGTGAGGCCGGGAGAATAAAAGCTCAGCACCGGCGGCAGGATCACACAGCCGTCGCCGCAGGCGGTCAGCATATTCCGCAGGTGAGCGGGGCTCAGGGGCGTCTCCCGGGGCACCAGCACGACCTTCCGCCGCTCCTTCAGACATACGTCCGCGGCGCGGACGATCAGATCCTCGTCATAGGCGTTCGCGATCCCGGAGAGGGTCTTCATGCTGCAGGGAACGACGATCATCCCCTGGGTCACAAAGCTGCCGCTGGCGACGGGCGCCGCGATATCATCGTTCCGATACGTCCTGTCCGCCAGGGCGCAGAGCTCCTCCGGCCGAAGCTCGGTCTCCGCCGCCAGCACTCGTTTCGCCGCCTCGGACAGGATCAGATGGATCTCCGCATCCTGCGCCCGCAGCGCCCGGAGCACGTGGAGCGCCATTTCCGCGCCGGACGCCCCGGTCACGCCCACAATGATCCTCGGTCTCACGGTCATTCCTCAAAGAGGCCGGGGACCCACTTTTTCGGATCCACTTCCTTGAACACGCAGCGCTTGAACCGGTCCTGCACCTTCATGTCATAGGGGACCGTGCAGTCGAATATGGCTTTGCAGGCGATGCCGTGGTGCCGGCAGCTGGGATCGTAGTCCGGATCGGAGCTGGGCTCCAGCGGGTGCAGGCGGACGCCGGGGATGGGGATCACGTCCACATCCGCCTGGAAACGGGTGGTCATGGCCCAGAGCACGTCGCTCATGTCGAACAGGTCCACGTCCTCATCTACCAGGAACACATGCTTCAGCTCCCGGAAGGCGGCAAAAGCGATGAGCGCCGCCTGGCGCTGCTTGCCCTCGTCGATGGGCGCGGCCTTGCGCACCTGGATGATGGCGGCATATTTCCCGCCGCCGAAGGGCGCGCAGTAGACGTTCTGCACGAAATCATTGAGGGCTCGCTTCTCCATCAGCAGGATGCTGGCCTCCGTGGGCAGCCCCGCCATGCTCACGTGCTCCTCGCTGGGGCCGATCACGGTCTGCATGATGGGATCCCTTCGTGTGGTGACGGCCTTGACCTTCAGCACGGGCACCCGGGGCAGAGCCGCGCCGATATAGCCGGGAAATTCGGGCATGGCCTTGCCGGTGTTGGTATTGACGTCCTCCCGGATGTATTCTCCTGGCATCAGCTCGCATTCCAGCACGTATTCCGAATTGGCGATGCACAGCTCGTCGATGGCGCGGCATTTCACCATCTCCACCGCCTCTCCCCGGAGGCCGCCCGCACAGGAAAGCTCATCGTAGCCCAGGGGCGTGGTGGGAGCTTCAAAGCAGGATGCGATGCAGATCGCGGGATCCACGCCGATGGAGACGGAAATGGGCATGGGCTTCCCGAGTTTTTCATATTTTTCGCGGAAAATATCAAGATGACGTCCGCCGGGAACGAAATACATGGAGATCGTGTCCGGCCCCTGCAGGCACAGGCGGTGGATCGTCACGTCCTTGTCGCCGGTCTCGGGATCGGTGGCATAGCAAAGGCCCATGGTGATGTAGGGCCCGGCGTCCTCCTCCGTATTCGTCGGCGCGGGCACGAGCTTCCGGATATCGAAGCCGGGCTCCGACGCCAGGTGGACGATCTCCTGGCAGGGCGCGGGTCCGGGGATCTCCACGGGCGGAATGGGCGAGGAGACCGCTTCCATCAGCTTGAAGCCCAGCCGCTCGGGCTTTTCGTTCAGCAGCAGCCCCACCCGCTTGCGGCTGGCCAGGAGGCCGATGGCCACGGACGCCCCGGGGTGCCCCTTCACGCTGCGGAAGAGCATGGCCGGCCCCTCCCGGGTGGGGCGCATCACGGTCCCGCCGGCGCCCACATAGCGGTATACCCCGGAAAGCTCGGCATGGGGATCGACCTCAACGTCGGTTTCCGCCAGCTGGCCGGGGACCGTGCGAAGATAATCCAGGGCCGAGCGAAGATCCTTGATTTTTATCATTGTTCATCGCCTCCATCTCTGTCTTGCTTTCGCTTTGATTATATCGGACGGCCCGCAGACCGTCAAGCCTGCGGGGCTCTCCGCCGCGCCGGTGGCGATGGGCTCCGCCTCTCTGGCGTGAGCGCGCCGCCGGAGCCCGGTTCAAATCCCTCCGTTTCTTTTGAACAAACAGAGAGATGCCAGCTGCACCCCTCTCTGCTCTTTTGGGGAGACGAAGGGATTCACCCCTCCGGGGCATAAGCTTCTCATCCCTTTTCGACAGAAAAAGACACCCGCGCAAACGGATGTCCTTTTCTCTGCAGTAATCGGTCAAAACTCCTGCTCCTGCCAGAGCCAAAACAAAACCGGTGTCCATCCCAGCAGGTCCGGTTTGAAAGGAGGATCGACGGAGTGAATGCGCGATGGCGCAAAAAAAGCGTCGTCGCGAACAATACGCAGTCCGCGACGACGCCTGGTGGAGACGAAGGGATTCGAACCCTCGACCTCTCGGATGCGAACCGAACGCTCTCCCAGCTGAGCTACGCCCCCATCGTCGGCTCCCTTCAGAGCCGCGTGGATTATTATAACACGGATTTTTGATTTGTAAAGCGAAAATTCCCCTTGGGACGATATTTTTCCCGGAACGGAACGCCGGCAGCCTTCTCTTTTGGAAGATTGATCACCGTTAGCCCTGTGGTCAAGCGGCGTCTCCCGTAATTTCCGGTCTTGTAACGAAAAACCGCCCCCGGACCGAAGTCCGGGGGCGTAAAACTCAGCTTAATCGCTTAATCTGCGTTTTTTACTGCCGTCGAATCAGTCTTCCTTCTCAGGATGGTCGACAACCCTCAGGGTGTAGATGGTGCCCACGGGGATGTAGTCGCCGTTCTTCTTCTCGTAGCAGTAAGCCAGGTACACGGTGTAGCCTTCCTCAAGGTAATCCTCGAGGGCCTCGATGCTGATGACGCTGACGTCACGCTTGGTATTGAAGGTGGTGTCGCCGGAGATGTCGCAGAAGCCGGTCTTGACCTCGATGCCGTCGGCATAGGTGGCGTACAGCTTGCCGTTCTTCACTGCGCCGGGCTCAAGAGCCTCAACGTAGCACTTCTCAACGGGGGCGATATGGTAGATGCCGTCCTCGTCGATCCGGTACTGATAGAAGCCGCCGCGGACATACTCGATGCCGCCGTCAACCTGGAACAGATCGTCATAGATCTTGTCGGAGGCGGTGAGGCGGACCTCGGTCTCCTGACCGTCGATGTACACGGTATAGACAGGCACTTCGTTCTTCTTGGCGTCAGCCACGTAGGCAGCGGGCGCGCTCCAGTCATCGTCGCCCAGAGCCAGGTTCTTGGGCGTGTCGCAGATGAACATGAAGGTGTCGGAGAAGATCTCGGGAGCCTCGATGCCCGGGCACCACACGGCGATCAGCTTGTAGCCGGCGCCGCTCTTGATGTAGGTGGCATAGACGTCGTAAGGCGTCTTGTCTTCATTGTCGGCCAGGCGGTTGGCAACCTCGATCTCGAGGTCGGCAGCCACGCCGTCGAAGAAGATGCAGTTGGTGTCGCTGGTGACGTAGTACACGCCGCCGTCGCGCTTCAGGAAGGAGTTCTTGCCAACGGTCTTGGTGAACTCGACCTCGTACTTTTCAGTGTGCAGACCGTCGTCGCTCAGGGTGGCCTTGCCGTTGGCCTTCACGTAGGCGTAGTAGGCGCCGACCTTAACGTCGGAGACAGTGCCGTCATCATTGATGGTGGCGATCTCTTCGAAGGCCTTCTTGGTCATCTCGTAGATGACCTCTTCGCCCTGCTCATTGATGCACTGGGCCTTGTAGACAGGCTCCAGGCCCCAATCCTTGTGCTCCATGACGATGTCGGCGTAGTTCAGGTAAACGACACCCTTCAGGCCGGCCTTCTCGAGCATCTTCACCGCGAAGTAGGAGCCGCCGTAGGCGCCGTAGTCCTTCGCGAGGAGGAGCTGGATCTTGTCGCCCACATTGACTTCTTCCGCGGGGTAGGACTCGTCAACGGGGATGCCGTAAGCTGCGTTCTTGCTGTAGATGTTGTTGAAGGTGAGGTAGCTGGTGCTGCTGCGGCGGGTGACCTCGATGTCAACGGTGGAGGTGGGCTGGATGTAGGTCAGATCGCCAACGGGCTGCACGACCACATAGTCCTTCTTCGCAATGCCTTCGTAGGTCAGAGCGAGGTCCTTGAACTCCTTGTCATACACATCGGTATCGAAGTTCTTGCCGTTCCAGACCTTCACTTCGACTTCGCCGTGCAGATCATCAACGGTCTTGACCTGGCCGACGCTGTAGTCTTCCACGCGGCAGGCAAGAGGCTTGCCGGCATGGTCCAGGATGTAGGTGCCGTTCATGTGATTGAAGTCAGGCATGAAGTAGGTGCTGTCCCAACCAGACGCCTGGCCCTTCATCTGCGCGAACTCGGTGTAGATAAAGTCGCCGCTCACGATGTAGTAAATGATCTGATCCAGGGTCATATCCTTGTTGAAGTAGATATCCCAGTCAGTCACAGCGCCGTGAGGCGTGGGGTAAGCAACCTTATGCTTGGTGACGGTATCCTTCGCCTTGGGGTCGGTCTCGATGGTCAGGTCGGTGAGGGTCAGGTCGACTTCAACTTCCTTGCCGTCGATGACCACGGTGCCGGCCAGGCCGCCGTTGGCGAGGATCAGCTTCGCAGCGGTCTCAGCGGTGACGGTGATCTCTTCGGTGGTCCACTGCTCCTGATAGTTCCTCCACATCTTGAACTCGGAGAAGCTGCCGTTCTTGTTGGCCTTGTTGGCAGCGATCAGTCCGCGATAGAAGTCATCATAGGTAGCGCCCTTGTTGAAGGGGACGGACTCGTCCTTCACCAGGTAGGTGTCGTAGTACTTCACATGGTTGACCTTGTCCTCAACGGGGGTCGCCTTGACGTAAGCGGTGGCCTCGTGAGCGATCAGGTCCAGAGGAGTCTCGACGTTGAGCTTGTAGTACTCGCCGTCGGCGTCGCGCACGACGGTGTAGTCATTGCCGGTGTACTTGTTCTCCATGATCTGGACGTACTGGAGCTTGGCCAGATCGAACACCTCGTTGGCAAAGAAGACAGGCACGTACACGCCGTTGGCCAGACGAAACAGACCGTCGTAGTAGTTGCGGTCCACATCGTAGCCGACCAGCTGCACCCACAGGGTGTTGAAGATGTACAGGGCGGTCTCTTCACGGGTGGCGGCGACGGAGAAATCGGTGACCTTGGAGTCGGCGAAGATCTTGTACAGCAGAGCGTCGGACACAGCGTTGATGTCCCAGCCCTTGCCCTCGTACTCGCCGATGACGCCATAGCCCAGAGCGCGGAGCAGCATGGCGGCCAGCTGGGTGCCGGTCACGTTGTCTTTGGGACGGAAGGTCCCGTCGCCCATGCCGACGATGATGCCCTTGTTCGCGCAGAAGGCGATGTAGGCTTCACCCCAGGTGCCGACACAGTCGGTGAAGGTGACGTCGCCCACGGGGAGCTTGTCAGCTTCTTCGCGGCCCAGCATCATGCGGGCGATCATGGCGGCGGCCTCAGCACGGGTCACGTTGTTGGTCGGCTTGAAGCTGCCATCGGGATAGCCTTCGATGACGCCCAGTCCCGTCAGCACGGTCGTGGCTTCGTCATACGTAATGGCAGCATCATCGGAATAGATGGCGTTGGCGCCGATGGTGCAGAGACCCAGAACGAAGATCAGAGCCAGAACCAGGCAGAGGGACTTCTTGAGAGTTCTCATGTTCTTTTCCTCCTTTTTTAGAATTCCGCCGGACTCCGACATGAGATAAAAGCCCGTCGGTAGTGTGGTAACGCTTTCGCGCACTCACCTTGTTGCGGGCAGCGCAGCAAGGCTGTGCGCCCTTTTTATTGCACCGTGAGTTTAACCGATGCCTTTCCAAAATGCAATAGCTTCGGGAGAAGTGTAACCCAAGTGTTACAAAAGCGCCTTTTTCGTCGAAAAAAGGCGATCTTCTTGCTCCGAAGAGAACGGCATGCTACAATCACGTCGGGGAGGGCTGCAGCATGCTTGCCGAAAAACTGGATTTTCTTCTGAGACTGACCGACACCTCCAACAGCGCCCTGGGCCGCGCCCTGGGCTTCGACCCATCCTATATCAGCCGCATGCGCAGCGGGAAGCGAGGCCTGCCCCGGGACCGCTTTTTCCTGGAGCCCGCGGCGGCCTATTTCGCCCGCTCGCTGCAGGAGCACCCCCTGCGGAAAACTGCCGCGGCGGAGGCCGTATGTCCCGGCCGCAGCTGGCCGGAAACGGAAAGGGAATCGGAAAAGCTGCTTCTGGGCTGGCTTTCCCAGGACGACCGGCAGGATGCGGAACGGGTGGAGCGTCTGCTGAGCGGCCTGGCCGCGGTACGGCTCCTCTGGCCGGAAGCCAGCCGGCCGGCCGAACCGGAGGAGAGCTCCGGCGCCGGTTTCTATTACGGGATCAAGGGGAAGCGGGAGGCGGTGCTCCGCCTGCTGAACGATTACGCCGCCCTGCCGGCGCCCACGGAGCTGATGCTCTTTACCGATGAGAATATCGATTGGAGCTCCGGAGACGAGGATTACGGCCGCCGCTGGGTGGAGGCGATGATGCGGCTCATCGGCCGGGGTGCGCATATCCGCATCATCCACACCATCAGCCGCAGTATGGGAGAGATGCTGGACGGGCTTCGGAAATGCCTGCCGCTGTATCTCACCGGCGCGGTGGATACATATTATTATCCAAAACCCAGGGACGGGGTCTTCCGCCGCACCCTGTACATCGCCCGGGACTACGGCGCCGTCACGGCCTGCTCCGTGGGCGAAGGAGAGGGGCTGAACATACTGGTCTCGGACCCGGCGGCGGTGGCGGCGCTGACGGGGGAATTCCAGGACTACTGCGCCATGTGCCTGCCGCTGATCCGCGTCCTGCGGGCCGGGAACCAAGGGGATATGCGGCAGCTGCTGCAGGATTTCGAATACGCCCCCTGTTCCCGCATCGTCGCCCAGCGCCTGCCCCTGGGCTGCAGTCTTCCCAGGGAGACCGCCGTCTCCATCGGGCGGCGGTGCGACCCGAAGCTGGACACCTTTCTTCTGTACGCCATCGAGCTGATGGAGGTACAGCTGGACGCCGGCTACTCGCTCACGGAGCTGCTCAGCCTGCCGCCGGCGGAGGAAGTGCGCGCAGGTCGGATCCGTCAGCCCATCAGCGACTTTCTGGGCTATGACCTGCGCTATACGCCGGAGGAGATGAAGGCCCATCTGGGCCGGGTGACGGAGCTGCTCCGCAGCCGGGGCAACTACCGGGTGGTCCTGACGGAACGGATCCCAGACGGCACCATGATCTATGCCAAGGAGAATTACGGCTGCATCATCGTCCGGCTCGGGGCGCCCACCACAGCCTTTTACATCCAGGAAGAACGGCTCACCGGCGCCTTCTGGAGCTATCTGCAGCAAAGCGCCGATCTGGGCCAGAGCCGGGACCTGGTGATCCGGCGGCTGGAGGAATATATGGCGGAGCTTTGAGCCCGTCTGTGCGGCAGATGGGCGTGCTGCATCCCGATACGCAGCTTTCGCGGCGCCCTCGGAAACCGCGGAAGCGGAGCGAGCGAAGTTTACTCACCTCCCCCGTATCCCGAAACGCAGCTCCGCGCTGCGTTTCGGAGAGGAGGAGCAACAAAGCGATACGCAGCTTTCGCGGCACCCTCGGAAACCGCGGAAGCGGAGCGAGCGGAGTTTACTCCGACGACACGGCAAGCCACTGCTCCGTGGTAAACTTGCGCAGCACCCAATCGCCGTTGAAGCGGCCGACGCCGCTCTGCTTTTCGCCGCCGAACATGACGTGGGCCTCGTCTCCGATGGACTGATCGTTGATATGCACCATGCCGCTCTCCAGCCGCCGGGCGATCTGCATGGCCCGGTACACGTCCCGGCCGAAAACGCTGCCCGAGAGACCGTATTCCGTGCCGTTGGCCAGAGCGATCATCTCCTCCACGTCCTTCGCCCGGAGGATGCTGACCACGGGGCCGAACATCTCGCTGCAGGCGGCGGGCATATCCATGGTCACCTCAGTGAGCACCCAGGGATGCACCACGCTGCCCTCGGTCCGCCCCTCCACCAGCACCCTTGCGCCGGCCTTCCGGGTCTCCTCCAGCAGCGCCTCAAAGCGGCGGACCTGCCCGGCGTTGATCAGGGGGCCGACGAAGACCTCCGGGTCCGACGGATCCCCCGCCTTCAGCGCCCGCACCTTCTCCGCAAAGAGGCGGCAGAAGTCCTCGTGGTTCTCCGGCAGGGTGATGATGCGGTTCAGGCCCATGCAGATCTGGCCCTGGTGGAAGAAGGCGCCGAACACCGCCTTTTCCGCAGCCTTTTCCAGATCCGCGTCCGGCAGCAGGAGCATGGCGTTGTTGCCCCCCAGCTCCAGAGAAACATCGCAGATGCGGCTCCCAGCCAGGCTGCCGATGCGTTTCCCCACCTCCGTGGAGCCGGTGAAGGAGACCATATCGCTCATGGGATGGAGCACCAGCGCGTCCCCGATCTCGTCGCCGGAGCCCGCCACCACGTTCAGCAGGCCCGCGGGCATCCCCGCCTTTTCGAAGAGCTCGCCCAGGATAAGGGCGGTGGCCGGCGTGTCGGAGGCGGGCTTGAGCACCACGGCGTTGCCCGCGGCGATCG
>JAEEGL012876246.1_pt1 | contig 13370 bp, 16 predicted proteins | sample 9134231 | NCBI WGS metagenome assembly JAEEGL01 (sample SAMN16246548, study PRJNA631951) | gut metagenome | biome: gut microbiome; feature: rumen; material: fiber-attached | host: Bos | place: Iran: Karaj | collected 2018-10 | reverse complement strand
GCTGCTGCTGGTGAATGAACAGCTGGAGACCGTGCGGGAGGACAGGCTGGGTTCCCCGGTCACGGCCGCGCTGCCGCTGGATTCCTCCTGGCTGCTGCTTCCGGCCAAGCAGGCCCTGGGGCAGCTCTGGCTTTGGGACGGCAACACATGCACAACGATCGAGCAGCAGCTGCTGTATCAGGATCAGGCGCAGCTTGGCCGTCTCCAGGATGAAAGCATGGTGATGCTCAGCGCCGGGGCGATCACGCGCTTTGCGTTTTCGACGGGCGGGAGGACCGGCGAGAGAGGGCGGACGGCAGAAGCCGAGGTTCCGACGGAGGAGCTGCCGGATCTGCGCCGCTATGAGCTGCGGAATACAAAGTTCTACGCAAACGGAAATTACGCCTGTGTGGCGGGCGTCTCCATGAGTATGCAGTCCGTGCGGGACGAGCAGGCTGCGGGCGCGGTGTTTCTGAAAAAGACGCTCGGCCGCTGGCGCGTCCTCGGCGATCAAACCTGGCCGCGTTCCCTGGAGCTGATCCGCACAGTCTGCATCGACCCGGAGAGCGGCCGCTTTACCCTGCTGTTTCGTTCGGGGGACAGTATTCATTGGGTTCTGGCCGTGCAGGGCACGGCGGAGGAACTGTGCGTGGAGCGGGGCTTAGCGCGGGAGCTGCGGCTGCCGCAGAACAAGGAAAACTTCGGCTGCTTTGCCGGTGGCAGGCTGTTTCTCAGCGCGGGCGAGCTGCTGCAGGTCTACGATGCGAAAACGCTTTCTTACGAAACCGCCCTGCTGCTACCCGCGCCGGTCACGGCGATCACGCCCGAGGGTGCCCAGGTGAACATAAAGTACGGCAATCAGACAACAAGCGTGGAGATTCAGGAAGGAGCAACTGGATGAAAGACTACATCAACGATACCTTTATCCGGCTCGCGGAGGAGGGCCGCATTCGGGACGCCGTCGCGTTCTGTGAGCGCGTGGCGGAGAGCGCGCCGTATGTGGAATTCCAATGTATCGCGCTGAAAAACCTGGCGGAGTGCCATTTCTTTATGACCGGCGACGGGGAAGCCTGTCGGGAGGCCAATCTCCGGGGTCTGCGGCTCATGGAGGAGCACCCGGAGATCCTGGAGGGCACCGAGCATATGGCAAAGCCCCTGGTGCAGCGCATGTATTCGGACTTCTGCGAACAGTTCCGCTCGGTCGCGGTGAGCTTCGAGGAGTATGAGGAGCACTGCGAAAAGCCCCTGCGGGTCCGGGCGCAGAACGCCGCGGAGAAGCGTGGACTGCAGGCCGTGGAGCAGCTCAAGAGCCAGAACGCCGGCTGGATCGAGAACATGTTTATTCTGCTGGAGCAGTATTTCCCCCAGGCGCAGACGATGACGGGGGGTGCCGCTGCGGCGCAGGGCTCCTGCCTGGCGCAGCTCATCCTCCTGAACCGCCGGAAGCTGCGCACAAAGGCACTGGACATCAACTTTGCCTTGCAGCAGTATATGAACTGCACGATCGCCAACACAGAAAAGCTGATGCAGACCTGCGGGAATAACAAGACCCCGCCGGACGCCGATCAGCTCCTATTTCTGTTCGACCGCGCCTATTCTGTCATCGAAGACTTTCGGGACGACCGCCAGGCCGACCAGCCCACGGTTGAGACCTGTCTGAAAAACCTTGCCGACGCCCGCACCGCTGTGGAGCAGCTCTGCAGCCGACCCGATTTACAGGCGGAGCTTTCAAAAGCCCTGTCAAGGCCGGACTATCTGACGCTCACAAAGCTGGAGGTGGAGTTTGACAGGGAGATGGAAGCCCTTGGGAATGTGAACCTGAAAGAGGTGGACGTGGGTCAGCCGAGGCTGACGGACGGCCCGGTTGACGCCGGGCAGGATAAAAAAATGGGGAAATTCTTCCGCCGCCTGCTGCTCCTGGTGCTCTTCGGCCTGTTTGTCTATTTGATCTGGAAGCTCAACGGCTTCAGCCTGTAGAAAGGAGAACGATCGTGGGACTGTTTGAGAAAAAGGTGGAAGCGTGTATCGTTTTCGTCGGCGAATACACAGATTCCTATATGGGCGTCAAAGGGATCGGTCTGGAAAAGGATCGCTTTCGTGAGCTGTACAGGCATAAGCTTCATGATCTCCTCGGGGGCAGGGAGCATGTGCGCGTGTGGTACTTTGACGATTGGAGCTCCAGAAAGTATCGGATCTCTACGCTTCTCAACGTGAAAGAGAAGGGCTTTTCCGCTTTTGACGAAGGGGAAAAGAAGGAGCTTCTGGATGAGATCGAGAAGATCCTGATCCTTCATTACGGAACTGCAATGCAGGATCAGCATCCGAGCTGCGTCATAAGCCAGGACATCGTGTTCACCGGCAGCTTCTGCATCCTCTGCAAGGTGAAAATCAAAGAGAAAAAGCTGCAATAGAACAGCTCGAAAAAAGGAGACACTGAAAATGGCACTGTTTGGAAAAAAGAAGACTCCGGAGCAGGAGCTCGAACAGCTGCAGAAAAGGATGGACAGCAGCCTCAAAAACAGCAAATACGGCAAGGACGCATGGGTCTTTTTCTTCGGCTGGACCGGGGACGGAAAGCTGCGCGGAAACGAGGACTTTTACCGGATGAGCATGAATCCGCTGAATTATGTCCCGGCGCAGATCCGCCAAAACACCCCGCCCAGCACCAAGACCTATACCTGGCGCTTCGGCGATTGGTCGAACCAGACCTATTCCGGGGACGCCCTGAGCTGCCTGAGCGAGTTCGGCTTCAGCAAAAAGACGAACAGCCGATATCAGGGTACCGACGCCGAGAAACAGCGCCTCGCGCTGTGCGACGCGATGAGCCGGAAGGTGAAGAGCGAACTGGGCGTCGTGCCGGAGGCCGACACAAAAGTATATGTGACGAAAAACCAGGGCGCCTATGGCGAAGTCTTCGCCGCAGCTTTCAAGGTGCGGTATCTGAGCTTTTAGAGAGCATGGGCACCATCGGAAGAAAACTGTTTCAAATCGAAAACCGCGGGACGGAACCGGAGCACTACCATCTGCTCTTCTCTGCAGGCGAAGCGCGGCGTCTCGATCCGGAGAAGGATCGACTGCTGCTGGAATACATTGCCCGCAACGCTTTGGGAACCCTGCAAAAGGCCGCTTTGCGGCGGCTTGGCCTTACGGAGCCTCCGCCGCCAAACCCGGACTATGTCTCGGACGGTCAGTTCGACGAGAGCTATTGGATCCTGGATGAGCAGATCCGGCAGATGGAAGAGATGGCGGATCACGAGCTGCTGTACACGGCGGTCTTCGCCTCCCGCTCGGAGGCGGGCTGTTTTGCCTTCTGCCGCCTGACGGGCTGGCGCTTCCCCGCCCCGGCCTGTGACGCTTACAGCCACCGGGATTATGCCTGCGGCCGCGCCGCATGGATGGACGAGGAGGACGTTCGCGCCTTCTGCCGGGAGATGATCGAGCGGCGAGGGCCCTTTGCGCCAGAATGTGAGACGCTGCTGCGCGCCGGGCAAGCGGAAGGAGGCTGAAGCATGGATCTTTTTGACGTCCAGCCGCCGGTGGAGATCGCCCCCGGTTTGATTCTGGGCGGTCTCCGCGGCCTGAAAGCGATCCTGCGTCTGAACCCGGAAGTGCTCTTCCCTCTGGATCGGCTGCCGGGCTGGCTCTGGGAGGATGGCTTTCGCGGAGAGATCGTTTATTACCCGATCACCGATTGCGACGTGCTGCCCGACGATGTGCTGGACGAGTTGGTCGATGCGATCCTTGTCCGGCTTCGTACCGGAAAGCGCGCAGCGCTCTTCTGCGTCGGCGGACATGGACGGACAGGCTATGTGGCCGCCTGCGTTTTGCACCGGTTGGGGATCGAAAACCCCATCGCATTTCTTCGGAGGAGTTACAGCATATCCGCCGTGGAGACGGACGCCCAGGGAGAGGCGGTATTCCGCTATATCCGTCGGCATTCCGGCACATAAGCCGTATGCCGGTAAGAGGGCTCCGAGGCGGATGCAGTCCGTGCTATGTTTTTGGAGGCTAAGCAATCGGATGGATTTCCTGATCGAAAACGGCGTTCTGCTGCGCTATACGCGAAAATACGCTCCTCCGGAGATCGCTGTGCCCGAAGGTATTCTTGAGATCGGGGACAGAGCGTTTTCCGGCGTGAAGCATTTGCAGCGTGTTCGTCTGCCGGAGGGCCTTACGCGCATCGGCGACTGGGCGTTCAGCGAGTGCCGCACGATGACGGAGATCAACATACCGGCGAGCGTGAATCAGATCGGCCGTGCCGCCTTCTATCGCTGCGGTTCCCTGCGAAGCATCGAACTGCCGGAATCACTCCCGGCGCTGAGCCCCAGCCTGTTTTGCGAATGTTACTCCCTGCAGCAGATTCACATCCCCGATAGGGTGACCTGTATCCCGGAGTATTGCTTCAGCCGATGCAAGACCATGAAAAGCATCTCGCTCCCCGCGGGGCTCCGGGAAATCGGCGGCTATGCCTTCCAAAAATGCGAGCAGCTCCGCAGTGTCACTCTCGGCAGCGGAGTAAAGAGCATAGGCGAGTGCGCTTTCGAGAGCTGTGTCTCCTTTCGAAGCATCACGACGCCTCAAGAGCTGAGGGAACTGGAGGACGGGGTCTTCTGGGGCTGTAAAGGTCTCAAGGAGATCGTGCTTCCGCCGTCTCTGAAGCGCATCGGGAAAAACGCCTTCACTGATTGCTGCGCTCTGGAGAAGATCTCCCTCCCCGGGACGGTGGAGGCACTGGGCGACAAAGCCTTTTCGGGTTGTCAAAGCCTCACGGAGATCACGATTCCCGCTGCGGTACATATGATCGGCGGCGCGGCCTTCTGGGGCTGTTCCGATCTCCGGCGGATGCAGGTGGAGAAGGACAACCCGGTATATGACAGCCGGGAGGATTGCAGCGCGATCATCCACAGCGGGACGAACACGCTGATCGTCGGCTGCGGGGGCAGCAGGATCCCCGGGTCGGTCGAGCGTATCGGGGATTATGCCTTCGCCGGAGCGCGCGGACTGCGCGCCCTCGCCGTTCCGGACGGAGTGACACACATCGGGCTCCAGGCCTTTTATGCGTGTGAGGACCTGGAGGAAGTGCATTTTGGCAAGGGCCTGACCCATATAGACTGCGCCGCCTTCGAAGGCTGCAGGCGCCTGCAGAGCGTCGTCCTGCCGGAGGGGCTGCGGGAGATCGGCACGCACGCCTTTGCCCAGTGCGGGAGCCTTTCGTCCGTGAAGATCCCCGGAGGCGTGACGCACATCGGTTTAAGCGCCTTTGCCGGCTGCGGAAGGGGGACGGGCCGTTCGCGGTAACGGGAACTGCGTCCGCCGCGAGATGGCTGAAGCTGAAGTGAGGAGGTATCCGGCATGGCATTGCGTGATCCCATCGGCGTCCGGTTTTCCGAACTGGAGGGCAACTGGCAAGCGAGCAGCTTTCGTTATGATGTCTCATTGGGACCGGACGATCGGCACGAGGAAGCCTGTCGCCGTTACGGCGATCTGCCGGACGGCCGATGCTTCGGCGCCGGTTTCGTTCCCGCCTTCGGAGATCCCTGGGGGCGCGAATCGGCCATCGTGATCGTGGGAGAAACGGGGGAGCTTCAGCGAAGTACTCCCTCATGGATCAAAGAATGGAATCGCTGGCCGACAGCGGTCGTTGCTTCGCCAAGCGGGAGAACTCTGGTCTGGCTCACAGAAGAAAAAAACCTTGGATCCTGGCGTCAGGAAGCAGAAGGCTTTCTTTCGTGGGACGGCGACAGCTTGAACCGACGGCTGGATGAGTGCGGCGTATCGGACGCCATGATGCGCGCCGATGGGATCCTGGAGCTGTTTCTGGAGGACGGAAGAAAAATGGGCTATCTCTGCGATGCCGACCTCGTCCTTTATCCGTGGGAGGACGGCTGGACGCCGATAAAAGAAGATATTTGGAAAGTCAAAGAGTCGCACGATGATCTGCCGGATTCCCTTGCGGTCATCATCCGCGAAGAGGACGATGTTTTCGATTATTACAACTGCGGGTTGCTGCGGGTCTGCTTTGAGCCGGGGCTGAGGATGCTAAAAGCCGGAATTCTCGGAGAGAATCCCGGCCTGGAAGACGTGGTGATACCTGCTACTGTCGAACAGGTGGAGAGCTATGCCTTCGGGGGCTGCGAGAATCTGCGGAAACTGACAATCGAAGGCGATCTGTCACGCGTCGCGGATTGGGCGGAGGACGCCTTTACGGGCTGCCCCTGTGAGGAGAGCTATCTGACGCTGCGCCGTCAGGCGCTGCGCCGCAGCCGCGCGCAGCGTGCCTGGCGAGTGCCGGTACGGGACGTGGAAGAGTTAATGCACGATCCGGAGCTTTCCGGCCTTGCAAAGCAAATCGAGGCTTCCCTGGGGCCTCGCGCCCGCTTTATGCTCCGTTCCGGCGACAATTCGGAGATCCGCATCCTAGTCGAAGCGCCCAACGAAGAGAAATGTCTGCTGGCCATGCTGCGATTTACCCGGGCGGCGGAGAAAAAAGGGGTCCTGACCGGGCCGGTGGAAGAAGAGGAGCTGTAATCCATATGAAAGAGGATTTGGTAAGGATCTGGTTCGGAGCCGTACGGGATGCGGCGGACGCGGGAGAGCGAGAGCTCCCGGAGTCGGGATCCTTCAGCCGACTGCAGAAAGCGCTGCTACGCATTTTGATCCGGCAGGATCTGTGCGACTTTCTGTCGCTTTCGATCCGGAGCGCGGAGGAGATCACCAGCGACGCAGCGAACCAAATCTGGGAAGCGATGTACAGCGAGCTGATGGAGGATGCGATCGCGGGAATCTGGAGCGAGGAGGAGAATCTGGAACTGGTACGCTTTCTCAGTCTCTGCTCCGAGGGCATCGGGGATACGGAGACCTATTGCGAATATTTTGTCCGCGCGCTGGGCGACGAAAACCGAGGCTCCGACTCGGTTGCCGTGCGCGTGAAGAAGACCGCGGACCGGCGTCTGGACGACTTCATCAAGGCCCGGAAGGAGCGGCTCGGCGCGGGGGCCCGCAGGCGGGACGATGAGCCCCCGCCCTGGCTGGACGAGTTCGAATACATCGACTGGGTCATTACCCACTGAAAGGGAGATACAAACATGTCATGCTGGGAAAAACAGGTGGTTTTACGGATGCCGATGAAGACCGTCGGGATCTGGTTCTCATGGGATTGGGAACAGTTTCGGGACGAGTACGACAGCCGCTTCCGCTGGGAACCGGGCCATTTCGCGCCGGCCCTCTGCACAAAGGAACGGGGCTATTTCATCGACTATATTCTGGAGGATAAAGAGCCGATCGACTACACGGACAATGAGTTTGACCCTATCGCCAGAGCTCTGACCGCAGAGGAAAAGGAACGCTATCTCCCCGTCTTCCAAACTATGTTCCCCCAGTTCAGCCTTCGTGAGATGGACGATGTGCACTACTGCGCCTATGTCTGGTATAACGGCGCCGATGCGCCGTACTGTTATTGACCAGGTGGGGAAAAAATGACGGAAAAAGGAAAGGAAACAGAAACCGCGCCGGAGGAAATGCCCCGGGACGAGACTACCGCCATGATCTGCGGCTACGACTATCCGGCCAGCCGCCCGGTGGGGCGCTGCTGGCGCTGCGGCGGCGAGGTCTGGCCCATCGAGGACGAGTGCTGGGACGGCGCGCAGTTTCACTACATCACCTTCGCTTATCATTGTTACGGCTGCGGAATGGAAGACGTGTGGGATTTTTCGGTAAAGGAAACGGAGAAAACATGATCTGCCTTTTGACAGACACAAATGGAACGGCTGTATCTGTTCCCGATGCGGAGAAGTGCGGCACAGCTATGAAGAAGTCGATTTCATGCTTGAAGAGGGCGCAGGCTGCTGCTGGGACTCGTCAGAGCCCTGTACCGGGCCGCATTGCGGCACCTTCTGCGACAGCTACTATCCGGGAAGGGCCGGGACAAAACATGTCACGTTGCGCTGCCGGGTCTGCGGCCATGAGGAAGAGTGGACGGAATATGTGGAAGACCCTTCCGGAAGGAGATAAGATGTCGGCAAGAATCAAAATGTGTGTGCTGCGCGTGCCCTGCGAGAAGGTCGGGGTCGGAGATCCCTGGGCTTTCTCGGAGGCGCACGAGGAGCTTTTTCCCCCATGGGGACCGTATCCGCATTTTGCTGTTGCCCCGACCGTGCGCCCTTTTATCGACTATGTACTGCGCGAGCACATCACGGATGAGCTCTCCTACGGGAAAACGCGCGGCCTGACGCCGGCGGAGAAGAGAAAATACGCGCGTCCCTTTCGCAAACTTTTTCCCAACATCGATTTGCGCGATGTCCGCTTCGTGGAGTTTTGCTGGTACGACGGCTGTGAGGCACCGGATTATTATGAAGGGCGGGATACGGAATGAAGGATGAGACGCGGAGCATGGTCGGGATCACGTTCTCCCAGCTGCCGCAGCGCCCCGAAAAGACGCGCTGCCTTCGTGAGCGCAAAGCATCCCTCAGCGAGCTGGACTTCTGGCGCTGGGGAACGCTGGCCAATGGGCAGAGTTTCGGCGTGCTGCGCAGCGCGGTCGCTATGGATCCGGGATATTATGAGTTCCAGGCGGCGCTGCTGGACGCGGACGGCGTCTGCCGCCGGTGGACCCTGCTGGGCGAGCATTATGGCCAGTGCCTCCCGGAGGCGATGGTCGCCCTCTCCGGCGGTGATTGCCTGCTCTGGCTTCTGCAAGGCAAGCTCTACTGCTGGGACGGCCTTGCCGGGAGGTCGGCGGTCTGCGTGAACGACCGGCTGCCGGAGGGGACCGCGGTTTCCGACGCCGTGTTGCGGGAAAGCGGCGTCTTGGAGCTCGCTTGCTCCGGCGGGATGCGCTTTGGGTATGTCAGCGGGGCGGACGCCGTGCTGGAGCCTCTTGGCGAGGGCTGGCTGGCCCACGCAGGCGAAGAGAGCTGCACCGGCTGGAACACCTCCCTGCAGGACTGCATGGAGGAGGAGCCGCTGCCCTGGGGCCTTGCCCTGGAAGAAGGGGTCACCGCCGTGGAGTGGCTCAGCTTTTCCGAAGTCGGCCTGTGGGAGCTTCGGCTGCCGAAAAGCCTGAAACGGATCGGGCCGGAGGCGTTTTCGGAGAACCCCGCGCTGGAGCGGGTGACCATTCCAAAGGGTGTTCGCTATGTGGAGGAAAATGCCTTTCGGGGCTGTACCGGGCTGCGGGAGCTTCGGATCGAGACCAGCCTAAGCCGGCTGCCGCACTGGGACGAGACGGCTTTTGCCGGCTGCCCCTGTGAGGCGGACTATCTACAGTTGCGCAGGGCACAGGAAAAAACGCAGGAGTAGAGGGATAACATGAATAACGACCAGAAGATCCCGATCCTCGTAGGAGTGACAGGACACCGGAACATCCCGGCAAAGGAACGGACGGCGATCAGGCGATCTGTGACAGAGGAACTGCGGAAGCTGCAGGCGCTCTGCCCGCATTCCCCGGTCGTCATGCTCAGCAGCCTGGCCGAAGGAGGCGATCTGCTCTGCGCGGACGCAGCGGAAGAGCTTGGGCTGGCGCTGATCGCCGCCCTCCCAAGATCGCGGGAAGACTACGAGCGGGATTTCGGCGAGGCGGCAAAGGAGCGCTTTTCCCATCATTGCGACCGCGCCGAACAGGTGCTCGTGGCGCCGGACACAGAGCCGGCCCCCAAAGGCGGCCCCACCCGGGACTATCAGTTTCGGCAGGCGGGGATCTATGTGGCGACGCACTGCCATATCCTGCTGGCGCTCTGGGACGGAAAGCCCGGCAAGCACGGCTGCGGGACAGCGGAGGCGGTGGACTTTTCTCTGAACGGCAGCTATGATCCCGTATCCGGTATGTCCCTACGCTCCGGCAGCAACGAGGCTGTGATCCACATATTCACGCCGCGGGAGGAACACGCAGAAAAGGCGGCCGGTGCCGTGCAGGTGCTGGGGAATTGGGATGCGGTTTCGGACATTCTCCGAAAGACGGACGACTTTAACCAAAACGCCTCCGAAATCTCTCTGGAGGGAAACTCCCGGATCCCCGACTGGCATGACAGCGATCCCACGCTGGGAAGTATGGAAACGATTAGCCGTGCAGCGGGCAAGCTGAGCCGGCAATACGCCCAGCGGTATCGGCTCGTATTGGCGCTGCTCGCCGTGGCCAGCGCCCTGCTCACATTCGCCTTTCTGATGTACGATGAGGCGCAGGCGATCTGGATGATCCTTGTCTGCGGCGCCATGCTGCTCGCCGCCTGGGTCTTCCAGCGATACGCCGCGCGCTCCGACTGCCATCGCCGCTATATCGAATACCGTGCGCTTGCGGAATGCCTGCGGGTACAGACTTATCTGCGCTACGCCGGAAGCCGCATACAGGCGGTCGATTTGCTCTCCTGGACGCAGCAGGAGGAGACCGCGTGGGTTCTGGATGCTCTCTGTGCATTGACGGCTGGGGATGCTCCAGAAGCGGCACACGATATTCGTGCCTGCTGGGTAGACGCACAGCGGGAATATCACCGGAAAGCCTCTGAAAGTGCCGGACAGAAGCTTTCCACCAGCGATCGCACCGTGCGTTTTGCGTTGTTTCTGAGTGTCGGGCTTTATCTGCTGGGCGTGGGATATGAGCTTTTATGCGGCGGTCTGATCTTTCAACCTTCTGCTTCGGTGGCAGATGTGGAGCTTTGGCGTACGATCTTGAAAATCCTGATGGGAACGATCTCGGCTGTGACCCTGTTTGCGGCGAATTACTACGGGCGTCTTTCTCTCCCGCGAACCCTTTCTGACCATCAGAAGATGGAACGATTCTACGCAAAGATGTCCGCAGAGATAGAAAAACGCGGCCAGACAGAAGAATTGTTGATCGCATTGGCACGTGAGGAACTAATCGAAAACGGCAACTGGTGCTCGTATCAGCGGGACAACAAGCCGGATATCAGTCTGTGAACGATCCTGCGTGAAGTGGGAGGAGGGGGTGAGGCAAATAATCATTGAGATATGCAGTCAAGCCATGGCGAGACGACTTGCGGAGGAAGCAAAAGAGAGAACGTCGCTTGTTTCCATCACCTCCACGGATGAGGCGAATGTCATTTTCCCCTCCAACCGCCATATCGAGTCGATTCTTCATTTGAAGCTGAATGATCTGACAACGGATTATGACGAAGATGGCCTTCCCTATGGGCGCCCGCTGCCGAAGTCGGCGGATTTTGCGGGACTGAAGGATTTTGTGGCGGGGCTCCGTTGTGAGCGTCTGATCGTGCACTGCTGGGAAGGAACATCGAGATCCGCGGCGTTAGCGACGGCGATCTATGAGGCTCGAAGCTGTAAGGATTCCCTTCGCACACATCAGCGATTTTCTCCGAACCCCTTGGTATACCGCCTTGCCTGTTGTGAGTTGAGGATCCGGTTGGGGGAGCTCCGTTACACAACGCTCCCCGAGGGCGATCATTTCCGCTTGGGAAAGGACATGCTGTACATCGCCTCCAATCGTCCCGACGAGCAGTCTTTTTTATCTCTGACGGCGCTGGACAATTGGACGTATACCTATGCCTATACCGATCCCTTCCTGGCGATTGCCTTTTTCATGCCGGGCGGACCCTTGCTCCAAGATCCTGAGATCCTGCTGGAGGAGGCAAACGGGAGAGCGATCCTTTGGGAGGGGCGTCCCGAAGCCTTTTCCATGTGGTACAGGGGAAGAAGCTGCTGGCTTTACGGCGTGGCGGAAGATCGCTTTCAAAAAGGCGTAACCGGATGCGACGCCGAGCGGGTGCTTCCCTCCGGCCAGGTCCCGGCGCTCTTTGAAGAGAAGATAGAAGATGTCTACGATACGCTCCTCCGAGGCGCGAAGGCGGGCCTTTGTGAGATGCACACCTATTCGGAGAGCGAGGGTTACCGTTCCCACTTGAGCGTTGTGCGGGAGCAGGAAAGACTCCGGCGAGAGAAACCGGAGTTCATCGTCGAGGACGGGGTGCTGCGTCAGTTCATCGGACCCGGATGGCTCCCGGGCGTGGTCGTGCCCGACGGTGTGCGGGTCATAGGCTATCGATCCTTCGCGGACAGCGCGGTCGGCAGCGTGACGCTGCCTGACGGTGTGACTGTAATTGAAGAGGACGCGTTTTACGGAAGTTCCCTGCATCATATCGAGATCCCAGACACAGTCAGAGTCATCGAGACTTGGGCCTTTGGTCTCTGCGAAAACCTCGAGGAGGTATCGATCCCGGAGAACGTGACTGAAATCGGCCCATGGGCCTTTGGATACCGCCGATCCTTACCCGTATGGGATCCAAAGCCGAATCTCTTTGTGATCTCACTTCTCGGCCGACGGGGAAGCGAGGCGGAACGCTACGCAGAAAGGAACTATTATCTTTATCATGCCAACAGCGTTGCTTTTGTTGAGAATATGCGCCGGGGCTTCCCAGGCAAACCGGAGGTCCTGGAGGAATAGATCGAAAACGGCAACAGGCGCTCCCTAAACTGATGCATCTATCCGCGGGGCAACAGGCCAGACGTCAGCGACTAAAGGAAAGGGATAGAGAATAAAGCAGTCTTTGTGATTCGAGACGGCAAAGAATATAAAAACCGACCAAAAAAGCAGGGATGACGGGCACTCGTCATCCCTGCAGCATTTAGATTTCCTTCATCTGTCCGTCTGTCAGCACATCCAGCATGATCTTCGCGCCGAGTTTGAACGCATAGCAAAATGTCTCACAATCCGTGAGAACGGTGACCTCGCGCTGGGCGTCCATATAGTCCTCAAAAAGCTTTTTCTCTTCCTTGTTGAGCGAGGCTGTCAGTGCGTCGCCGACCTTGACGACCTCGTCCAGCGCCTTGGCATACTGGCTGTTGTGCTTAAAGAAGCGCTCGTTGGGCCGCACGTCGCCAACATACAGGTCTTCAAGTATCTGCATCTTCGGCCTCCTCGATGTAGACCATCTCGTGGAATACGATCTCTTCAGCACATCTGCGGATGCTGTTCATACGCCTGACCCATTCCATTTGATCGTCGGCCTTGAGTGCTTCGGTCACATCCTCATGCTTGGCCATTTGCAGGACAAGAAGTTCCAATCGTCCCACACAGGCTTCGTCGATTTCCAGAAGATGCGGATACAGTTTGCCAGACAACAACAGCTCCGAGAAAATCACGGGATGCTGTTCTTTCAGATAGCGTTTCCTCATCCGGCCATACTTGCCGATGGGCCTCTGTTCTGCCTCTCCAATGGAAAGGTTGGGGAGCAGCACCTCGCCAACCTGCGTATAAGTGCCGCCATTCTGCTCAAAAAAGGATTTCTGTGTTATCATGGGATATACCTCCAAAATCATATTTGGAAGTATCGTAAGCGTGAGTTTGGGGATTTTGTATCCTTAACTAAATGAATCCCCCCTTTCACAATTCCCCCTTACAAGTCCGACTTGTCTGCATGGTTTTATCT